>Ga0066256_1000173_pt1 | contig 277888 bp, 263 predicted proteins | sample ThiBio_1000_biof_FD_87107 | JGI IMG/M metagenome (GOLD analysis project Ga0066256, IMG submission 87107) | Wastewater bioreactor microbial communities from Cape Town, South Africa - Thiocy_expt_1000_biof (version 2) | ecosystem: Engineered > Bioreactor > Thiocyanate-remediating >... | reverse complement strand
AAGTGGCTGCCTGGCAGCGCGATCGAAACGCGCAGCGATGCACAATCGAGTGGAAGTTCACTCGACAGGATGCCGACCGAAAGCTGGGACGCCATTACGTTCCGTAATTTACGTGTTGACGTACTAGGTGGCAACGGTCAGCACCCGCTGCAGAGTTGCCGCTCTAAGACCAAGGCTCGCCCAAAGCTAAGCTCGAACATTCCCGTTCACGAGCCGAACATCGTCAGCAGCGACATAAATCTGTCACCCTCCCTACATCCTGCAGACTTCATGGCAAGTGCAGCGTGCAGACCCGAACGACGATCTGGGCCGAAGGTACCAGGGGTCGGAGCCGTATGGCCGCGATTCGACACAAAGCGCAGGGCGCAATTCACAAGCTCGACAGCGAGACGCCGTTCCCACCAAACTTGCCTCAAGGCGCCCCACCCGGCTACGCCATACCCCTCTCCGCTGGGTTCGCACACGCGCTCCACTTCTTCAGAATCAAGCTCAGTACGGATCACCTTGCCCTGCCTGTTGCATCACCATGAAGAGCCACCCGCCAGAGACTCCCTCGCGACCCATCACCAGCTTTCCTCCTGGCGCGCTGGTGCGCACCTCGGACATCTGCCGAGACCCTCGGCGTGGCTACGCCGGCATCCTGCCAATCGATCGCAGCACCTGGCACCGCTGGGTCAAATCAGGCAAAGCCCCTGCCGGACGCTGCCTGGCAGGAACTTCGACCCGCGTCTGGGAAATTGAAGTAGTGCGTAGCCTGGGCACTATGCAATGATCGCATCGATACGGTCGGCCAACCACTGCAACGCCTTGCGCCGCTCGTCGGCGAATTCGGCGTGGGTATAGGCCGCCACCACCGAGCTACGCTCCTGGTGCGCCAGCAAGCGTTCCACCACTTCCCGCGCAAAGCCGTTTTCCCGCAGCAGCGTTGCTGCCGTCCCCCGCGTACCGTGAGGTGAAAACTCCGGGACACCGAAATCCAGGCGCTTGATGAAGTGGTTCAAGGTGGCGTCCGAGATCGGCTTGCCCGCTCCCCCAAAGAAGCGCGTCGGGAAGACATATTCGCCGTGGCCAGTCATTTTTTTCAACTCCCGCAGCAAAATCACCGCCTGTCGTGACAGGTAGACGCGGTGTGGACTGCGCATCTTCATCCGCACCACCGGGATGTCCCACGTTGCCTCCTTCAGGTCAAATTCCTCCCATTTCGCCAATCGCAGCTCCGATTTGCGCACCATGGTCAGCATGAGCAATTTGGCTGCATAAATGGTCACGGCGCCGGCCGTGTGCTGCATGTTCACCTTCTTCCAAAACGCCGCCAACTCCTTCTCCGACAGATGACGGTGGTGGGTCTTTGGCGGCACCTTGATGACACCCCGAATCGCCACTGCCGGGTTGCTGTCCACCAACAGCTTTCGGATCGCATGGTTGAAGATCTGCTGGATGAGTGCCCGGCAGCGATCAGCCGTCGTTGGTACATGCTTGAGCGCCTCTACGATGGCAAGCACATGGGCCGGTTTCACTTCCGCCAGAGCTTTTTCTCCGATCGTGGGGTTCACGTAGGCATCCAGAAGACGAATGGTCTGACTGCGGTAGCTCTCTGACCGATAAAACAGGGTATCGGCGATCCACTGCTTGGCAAATGAAGCGAACGAGACTCGAGCCCGATCTTCTGCCTCCCGCTGGGCCTCGGCCTCTCGCGTGAACTTGATCGGATCTACGCCCCTGACCACCAGCGCGCGCAACTGAGCATGCTTGTCGCGCGCATCGGCAATGCCGATTTCGGGATACGGGCCAATCGTCAACTTGGGGCGGCGGCTGCCAAGCCGATAGCTGTAGCGCCAAACCTTCGATCCGGTTGCCAGTACCTCGACGTACAACCCTCCACCGTCCGTGAGAACGTAGGGCTTGGCCCTGGGCTTGGCCGCATTGATGACCATAGCCCGAAGAGCGTAGTTGACACTGCGATCTGCCATAGGTGGCTCCATGAAACCAGCGAGAAGCCGCCAGTTTGGCTCCATATTCTGCACCATGGAGCCATCCATGGAGCCATAAAGCCGCGATACAGTCGGACTTCAAGCAACACCAGACAACAAAAAAGCCCCGAATCCATAGGGAAACAGGGCTTTTTTGCCACCGGGAGCACCCGGGTAAAACGCAATTACATGTGATCGATCATCACCCGACCAAAGCCCGAGCAACTGACCTGTGTCGCCCCATCCATGAGACGGGCGAAATCGTAGGTCACCTTCTTGCTCTGGATCGCCTTCTCCATCGCGCCGATGATCAGATCCGCGGCCTCCAGCCAGCCCATGTGGCGCAGCATCATCTCGGCGCTCAGGATCTCCGAGCCGGGATTCACGTAATCCTTGCCTGCGTACTTGGGTGCCGTGCCGTGCGTGGCCTCGAAACAGGCGACGCGGTCGCTCAAGTTGGCGCCCGGAGCAATACCGATGCCACCCACCTGTGCCGCCAGCGCATCGCTGATGTAGTCACCATTGAGGTTGAGCGTGGCGATCACGCTGTATTCGGCCGGGCGCAGCAGGATCTGCTGCAGGAAGGCATCCGCAATCACGTCCTTGACGACGATGTCACGCCCCGTCTTCGGGTTTCTGAACTTGCACCACGGCCCGCCATCGATCGGTTGCGCTCCGAACTCGCGCTGCGCCAGCGCGTAGCCCCAGTCGCGAAAGCCCCCTTCCGTGTACTTCATGATGTTGCCCTTGTGCACGAGCGTCACGCTGGGCTTGTCATTGTCGATCGCGTACTGGATGGCCTTGCGCACGAGGCGTTCGGTCCCTTCGGTCGAGACGGGCTTGACCCCTATGCCCGAGGTCTCGGGAAAGCGGATTTTCGACACCCCCATCTCCTGCACCAGGAAGCGGATGAGCTTCTGCGCCTTTTCGCTCTTCGCTTCCCACTCGATGCCGGCGTAGATATCTTCCGAGTTTTCACGGAAGATCACCATGTTGACCTTTTCCGGTGCCTTCACGGGGCTGGGCACGCCCTTGAAATACTGCACCGGCCTCAGGCATACGTACAAGTCGAGTTCCTGGCGCAGCGCGACATTGAGCGACCGGATGCCGCCTCCGACCGGCGTGGTGAGCGGCCCCTTGATGGAAACCACATGATCCTTGAGCGCCACCAGCGTCTCATCGGGCAGCCAGACATCCGGCCCGTACACACGCGTGGCCTTTTCTCCGGCGAAGACTTCCATCCAATGAATCTTGCGCTGGCCGCCGTAGGCCTTGGCCACCGCGGCATCCACCACCTGGATCATGACGGGCGTGATGTCCGCGCCGGTTCCGTCACCTTCGATGAATGGAATGATGGGCTCGTCCGGCACATTCAGCGACGTGTCGGCGTTGACGGTGATCTTCTGCCCTTGTTCGGGCACGCGGATATGCTGGTAGGTGCTCATGCGCCTGGTTCTCCCTTCACGGCGAAACGACCCCCGCACGGCATGCACGCACTGCATTGCGCCGAACGCCGGAGCCCATCAAATTCTAGTGATAAAAATACACGTGTCGAGCGTCAACCACACGGGCCGAGCAGCCGTTGAGCGATGCGCAACGCGGCGTATCGCGCTGCATTTTGCAATCAGGAAATGTCAACCATGAAACAACTGCTCGCTCTCCTCACCGCCGGCTTCTTCGCCGCTGGAGCCTTCGCACAAGCCCAATCGGCACCGGCTGAACCCGTGGCACCCGCTGCCGCAGTGGCGCCCGCTGCTGCACCCGCGCCTGCTGCCGCGGCGCCCCAGGCCAAGGCCAGGAAAACCGCCAAGGCACACAAGAAGGCGACCAACAGGCACGCCAAGCGCCACAGCAAGAAAGCAGCCAAGACGACGGCCTGAGCCCCGTGCCGCCCACGGCAACACTGCAACCCCCCAAGGCCCGCAAAGTATGATCTTTGCGGGCCTTTTTCATGGACGTGAGATGCTCCATACCGCATTCCTGCGCCAGCTGATCATCAGCTGCGCCACACTGCTGACCTGCGCCCTGTGCGTTGCACAGGAGGGCGAACCCCAGATGAATCTTGCGCGCGTCGAACTGCACGCGGGCATGTACCGGATCACCGCGCAAGTGGCGGCGACGCCGCGCCAGCGCGAGGTCGGCCTGATGTACCGCCAGCAGATGCCCGACCATGAAGGCATGCTCTTTGTTTTCGACGTGCCGGGCGTGCAGTGCTTCTGGATGAAAAACACGCAACTTCCGTTAACGGCGGCCTTCATTGCCGACGACGGCCAGATCGTCAATCTGGCGGACATGCGGCCGCAGACCGAAGACTCGCACTGCTCCGACGAGCCGGTACGCTACGTGCTCGAAATGAACCAGGGCTGGTTTGCAAAGAGAGGCTTCAAACGCGGCACCCGACTCTCAGGGCCGCCGTTCACGCGCCCCTAGTCAGTCACGCACCACAAGCACCGGCACCTTGACGACGCCCAGCACGCGCTGGGTGACGCTGCCCAGCACCAGCTTTTCAATGCCGCGCCTGCCGTGCGAGCCCATCACGACCAGGTCTGCCCCGGCGCTCCTGACCGTCTCCAGCACGCCTTCGTGCACGGTGTGCCCCTCGCCCACGATGGTGTCCACCTTGCTCACCCCGGCGCCTTTGACGGCATCACGCGCGGCGTCCAGCGCCGCATTGGCCTCCGCATTCGCCGCGGTCAGATACTGCGCCTGGCCATAGGCAAAATCCGCGCCCACGCCGGTGAACGGATAGGGATCGATCACATACAGCAGTGTCACCTCGCTGTCGAACACCTTGGCCAGCGCCGACGCACGCGCCACGGCCTTCATCGAAGTTTCCGAACCATCGACGGGAACCAGAATATGCTTGAACATGATGCGCTCCTTTCGCGGCGGTGCCGCCGCTGTACCTGCGTCCATTATTGATCATCATCGCCGAGAAAACGACCTCGCCGGCAGGTCAGCACGAGCGTGTCTCGCCAGCCGAATTCACCCGCAGGCTGGATCGGGGTGGTTTCGTGGATCATGCGCGCGTCATCGAGCAGCATCACCGACCCGGGTTCGCTCAGGGTAAAACGCTGCCCGGCCGGGCTCGCGGCTTCGAAAATCCGCGTCTCGCCCCCCTTGACCGCTTCACGCCCGATCAGAAACACGGCCACCAGATCCACACCGTCGCGGTGCGCGCCTTCCGGCGTCGGGCGGCCCACCCCGCCTTCGGTATCGATGCGGAACTGGTGCGCCTCGACGCACCAGCACGCCTCGGCGGCGCCTGCGGGCAACAGGGCCGCCTGCGCCGCTGCAGCCACCGCGCGCAGCAGTTGCAGCCACACCGGGCTTGTCACGGTGGCGGCGAGCATGGGCGCAAACCAGCGCTGCATGCCACCATGCAAGGCGTTGTAGTGCACCGGCTGCCAATGCGCCCGATGTGCCACCTGCCGGACATCGGTGCCCCGCACGACGAAGCACGAATGGCGCCGACGCCGATACCGCCCACCATCCTTGAGGTAGTCATCGGGCGGCAGATCATCCCAATCGCCCCGAAAAGCCGTCAGATCGCCCGGCGCGACGCCTGCCCACGTGGCCGTGTCTCGTGGCGCCAGCACGGCATAGCCACGTTCGCGCAACTGGTGCGCAAGCTCCGCGGGCGGGACATAAGGGGGTGAAAAACTCGTGAGGGCCATGGGCGCCAAGCTTAGCGCCGCCCGATGGCGCGGGCGCCCTCACAGCCGTCCGGCATCCTGGGCTTCCTGCAGCGCGCGCCACATGACCTTGCCGCTGCCGCTCTTGGGCAGGCTCCGGGCGAATTGGACCTGACGGGGCGCCTTGTACACCGCCATGTGCTCATGGCACCAGGCCAGGATGTCCTCCTCGCTCACCTCGCCCTCCTTGCCCGAGCGCAGCACCACCACGGCCTTGACCGTCTGCCCGCGGTAATCATCGTGCGCGGCGATCACGCAGACCTCTTGGATCGCCGGATGGCGGTACATCAGCATCTCGACCTCGGCAGGCCAGACCTTGAAGCCGCTGGCGTTGATCATGCGCTTGAGGCGATCGGTGATGAAGAAATAGCCCTCCTCGTCCACGCGTCCCAGGTCGCCCGTGCGGAAAAAGCGCTTGCCGTCGAGTTCAAAAAAGGCCGCCTCGGTCGCTTCCGGGTGCTTCCAGTAACCGTCGAACACCTCGGGGCCGCTGACGACGATCTCGCCCTGCTCGCCCTGGGGCAGCTCCTTCAGGGTCTGGGGATCGACAATGCGCGCATCGGTCCCCATGAACGGGATGCCCAGGCACTGCTGCTTGGGCCGGTCGGGCGGGTTGCTGTGCGAGGGCGCGGCGGTTTCGGTCAGCCCATAACCCTCGGCGTAGTGCAGGCCATACTGGTCCTGCAGGCGCTGGGCAACCGCCTGCGGCATGGCGGCACCGCCACCGCCGATGGTTTTCAGGCTCGAGAGGTCGAACTGCGCAAAGTTGGGACTCGCCATCAGGTCGATGATCATCGTGGGAATGTTGGTCCACGCCGTCACGCGGTAGCGCGAGATGAGGCGCCCCGCCAGTTCCCTGTCCCAGCGTGGCAGCAGCACCAGCGTGCAGCCCGAGTAGAGCGCCGCATGCATCACGCTGACCATGCCGGTGATGTGAAACATCGGGATCACGCACAGCGCCACGCCATCGGCCGAGGCCGTGCCCCACATGCTGCTGGCCACGGCGTTGTGCATCAGGGTGCGATGTGGATGCATGCAGCCCTTGGGCAAGCCCGTGGTGCCGCTGGTGTAGGGCAGCACCGCAAGATCGTCTGGCCCCGCCGTGTGCTCGGGGGCGGTCTCACGGCACGCGAGCGCATCACCCCAGGCGTGCACCTGGCCCCCTTGCAGCGATGGCAGCGGCCGCGCGGTGCACAGCCAATCCTGCCACGCCGCGGGCATGTCACCGGGCTGCAGCGCCGCCGGGTCGAAGGCATCGGTGTACTGACTCACCAGCAGGTGAGAGAGCCGCTGGTGCTCAGGCAACAGATCGCTGGCCCGCGCCACTTCGTCCGCCACGTCGCTGGTGGTGATCGCCACGCGCGCATCCGCATCCTCGATGTAATGCACGAGCTCCTGCGCGCGGTTCATCGGATTGACGGGGACGACCACGGCGTTGGCGCGCAGGATGGCGAAATGCGCAATCACCCACTGCGGACAGTTCTGCATGTCAAGCAGCACGCGATCACCCTTGCGCACGCCCCACGCGGCCAGCTGCGCCGCGAGGCGCTCGGCTTCGTCGTGCAACCGGCGGTAGCTGGTTTCGCGCCCCATGAACACCAGCGCCGCCTTGCGCGGATAGCGCCGGGCATTGACAACCACGTTGAACCACAACGAGGTATCGGGAACCGTGATGGCGTGGGGCAGGCGCGAAGGCCAGAACGCGTGGTGGACTTGCATGCAGAGCTTCCTTGGAGAGATTCCTTGGTCGTGATACGGCCAGCGTAGGAAGGAGATGAAGTGCTGACAACGGGGCAAGCCCTCGCCCGCAGTCACGCAGGCGACGCGGCACACCTCGTTACCGCGCGCGATGCGCGACAGGCCCCACCATCGACGACAATCAGGGACGGTGGCAACACCGCCAAGACACCCTGTTTAAGAACGTCGCGAGGGCCAACCCAGCGACGTCGACCAATTGCCTGCAATGAACATCGTCATCCTGGACGACTACCAGGACACCGTGCGCAAACTGCGCTGCGCGGAGCGTCTGGCATCCTTTTCCGCCAAGGTCTACACCAACACGGTCAAGGGCCTGGGCCAGCTTTCGGTGCGGCTGCGCGATGCCGACATCATCGTCCTGATCCGCGAGCGCACGCCCATCACGCGCCAGCTCATCGAAAAGCTGCCCCGGCTGAAATTCATCGCGCAGACGGGCCGCACCGGCGCGCACATCGACCTGGGCGCCTGCACCGAGCGTGGCATCGCGGTGGCCGAGGGCACCACCTCGCCCGTCGCACCGGCGGAGCTGACCTGGGCGCTGATGATGACCGCGATGCGGCGCCTGCCGCATTACATCGCCAATCTCAAGCACGGCGCCTGGCAGCAGGCCGGGCTGCGCGCCGCGTCCATGCCGCCGAATTTCGGCGTCGGGCAGGTGCTCAGGGGCCGCACGCTCGGCATCTGGGGCTACGGGCAGATCGGGCAGATCGTGGCCGGTTACGGGCGCGCATTCGGCATGAACGTGCGTATCTGGGGCAGCGAGGCCTCGCGCACCAAGGCCCTGGCCGATGGCTACCAGGCAGCCAACACGCGTGCCGAATTCTTCGAGCAATGCGACGTGATCTCGCTGCATCTTCGCCTGGCGGAGGGCACGCACCACCTCATCACGCTCGAAGACCTCTCGCTGATGAAAACCACGGCGCTGCTGGTCAACACCTCGCGTGCCGAGCTGCTCGAACCCGACGCCCTGATCGCCGCGCTCAATCGCGGACGTCCCGGCATGGCGGCCATCGATGTGTTCGAAAGCGAGCCCATCCTGCAGGGCCATGCGCTGCTCAGGCTCGAGAACTGCGTCTGCACCCCGCACATCGGCTACGTGGAGCAGGACAACTACGAGCTGTACTTTGGCGCCGCCTTCGACAACGTCATCAATTACATGAAGGGCACGCCGACCAACATCGTCAACCCCGGCGCACTGCAGATGCGCCGCTGAGCAGGCATGGCCGAACCCCTTCAATGGCTGGACGACGGCACGCCCGCCAGCGCGCGCTTCGGCGATCGCTACCACAGCAGCGCCGGCCAAGGGCTCGATCAGGCGCGCGGCGTCTTTCTCGCAGGCTGTGGGCTGCCTCAGGGCTGGGCAGGCCAGGCCCGGTGGTGCGTCCTGGAAACGGGCTTCGGCCTGGGGCTGAATTTCCTCGTGACCTGGGCCGCATGGCGTGCCGATCCGGCCCGGCCGCGCCTGCTGCATTTCGTCTCATGTGAAGCCTGGCCCGTCAGCGCCCAGGATCTGCTGCGCGCCACGCCGCCCGATCCGGAAATCCAGGCACTCGCGGCCGAGCTGGCGGCGCAGTTCCAGGGCCTGGTGCCCGGGGTGCACCGGCTGTCCTTCGACGGCGGGCAGGTGCTGCTCACGCTGCTGATCGGTGAAGCACAGGCCATGCTCAGGGCGCAGCGCCCCCTGGCCGACAGCGTCTATCTCGATGGGTTCGCGCCGCGCCTGAACCCGCAGATGTGGAGCGGGCACACGCTCAGGGCCGTGGCCCGCTGCTGCCACCGCGGCACGCGCCTGGCCACGTGGAGCACCGCAGGCAGCGTGCGCGACGGGCTGACGCAAGCGGGCTTCAAGGTGGAAAAAGTCCCCGGTATCGCGCCCAAGCGCGAAAACCTGCACGCCATCTACGACCCGCACTGGCAACCCCATCCGCCCCATCCCGTGCTGGCCGAGGCCCGTCTTCCCGAGGGCCGGCGCTGCGCGGTCATCGGCGCGGGCCTCGCGGGCGCCTGCGTCGCCGCCAGCCTTGCACGGCGCGGCTGGCAGGTGACGGTGCTGGATGCGGCGGCCCAGCCCGCGGCGGGCGCCTCCGGCGTGCCCGCAGCCATCTGCGCGCCCCATACATCGCCCGACGACAGCCTCATCTCACGCGTTTCGCGCGCGGGGCTGCGCACGCTGCAGCAAACCCTGCGCTGCACCGCGGCGGACATGCAAGGCAAGGCATGGGATCTGACGGGCGTGCTCGAGCACGCCGTGGGCCAGTCACCCCGCCTGGCCGGTGACAGCGCCGAATGGCAAGCCTGGAGCATGCACGCCCCGGCCGAACGCTGCCGTGCCGCCCAGCTTCCGGCCGAGGCACCGGCGCTGTGGCATCCGGGTGGAGGCTGGGTGCTGCCCGGGCCGCTGGTGCGCCGACTCCTGCAGCAATCGGGCATCACTTTCCTCGGCAGCACGCGGGTGCGACAGCTCAAGTACGATGGCGAGGCCGCCATTCCATGGCGACTCCTGGGCGCAGACGATCCGCCGCTTGCACAGGCCGACATCGTCGTGGTCTGCGCCGGGCCACACACCCAGGAGCTCGTTCCCGAGGCCCTGCCACTGCAACCCGCGCGCGGCACGACCAGCTGGGGCACGCGAGCACAAACCCCACCGGGCGCGCCCTGGCCCGCCACCCCGGTCAACGGCCATGGCATGCTGATCCCGCACGTCACGCAGGCGGGAGAAGATGCCTGGGTCTGCGGCTCCACCTTCGAGCGTGATCTCGACGCACTGCCGCTCACCTCCGAGGAAGTGGCCGCGGCGCATCAGGCCAATCGCGACAAGCTCAGCGCCCTCCTGCCCGCGCTGGCGCAGGATCTCTCGGGCCTGTTCGCACACGCCGGCGCCTTGCACGCATGGTCGGGCGTGCGCTGCACCACGCCGGATCACCTGCCCCTTGTAGGGCCCCTGGATGAAACCGCGCACCCGCCCGGACTCTGGATCTGCACGGGCCTGGGCGCGCGCGGCGCCACCCTGGCCGCGCTGTGCGCGGAGCTGCTGGCGGCCCATCTGCATCACGAGCCGCTGCCTCTGGATGCGAAACTGGCGCAGGCGCTGTCCACACAACGACTGCGGCACCACAAAGATACTCCCGCCGAGAAGCCTCCGACTCGGTGATCGGCAAGCGTCCAACGGCCAGCACCGGACCGCGGCGCACTCCGGCGCTGATCGAGCGCGGCTTCAGGCGTGCAGCGCGCGGTCGCTGACGACGATGCCGTCGGCATCGGCGTACAGCCACTCGCCGGGCCGCACCCAGACGCCCTGCACCTGCACCGCAACGTCCTTTTCACCGCCACCGCGTTTTTCGGTGGCCATCGGGATCAGAGCCAACGCACGGATGCCCACGGCCTCGGCATTGAGCTCCGCCACATCGCGCACGCAGCCGTTGACCACGATGCCCGACCAGCCGTTGCGCGCCGCAGCCGCCGCCAGGTTGCCGCCCACGAGCGCGCGGCGCAGCGAGGCCCCGCCATCGACCACCAGCACGCGTCCCAGGCCGGGGGAATTGACCGCCTCCTTCACCAGCGTGTTGTCTTCGAAGCACTTGAGCGTGGCCACCTGGCCGTGAAAAGCGGGCAAGGCGCCGAACGACTGGAACACCGGGGGCAACACGCGAAACAGGCCGCTGGCATCGCTCTTGTGTGCATCGCACAGATCGCAGGTGCCGATGGCGGAAGGTGCCGGGCTGAGGGTGGGCATGGGCGGGGAAAATCCGGGGTGGAAAGCGCAAATTGTGCCCTGCGCTGTTGCCCAAGTGCAGCAACCGCCACCGTCGGCAGACAAAAAGTCGCGCCCGCACTTGGCAGGCGGCGTTTTCCCGCTAGTATCCGTGGCCAGTTCAGCCGCTGAAAGGCGCTGGCTACCCCCATAGACACGACAAGGACACCCGAAACATGGCAACCGCAAGCAAAAAGGCACCCGCTGCCGCGAAGCGCACCCCCAACGCAGCCTTCATGAAGCCGCTGACCCCTGACGCCGCCCTGGCCGCCGTGATCGGCGCCAAACCCCTGCCCCGCACCGAAATCGTCAAGCAGTTGTGGGTCTACATCAAGGCGCACAAGCTGCAGGACGCCACCAACAAGCGCATGATCAATGCCGACGCCAAGCTCAAGGAGCTCTTCGGCAAGTCCCAGGTGTCGATGTTTGAACTCGCCGGCCTGATCGGCAAGCACGTCAAGTAATCACCGCGCACCCGAAGAAACCGGCCACGGCCGGTTTTTTTGTATCGGCCACGCCGCGCGGGCCTGCATCCGAACGCCCCGCGAACAGAGCACGTCGCTATAATGGCGGGCTTCATGGCATCAGCCCCGTCGGCCATACTAGTTACACAGACGGGGAACTTCGCCGCGCATGGCTGGCCTGGCCCGATCTTCCAGGCCATCCCTCTGGCGGTACATATCTTGGAAATATCTGGCTGATGACGACCATCCGTGTAAAAGAAAACGAACCCTTTGACGTGGCGCTGCGCCGCTTCAAGCGCACCATCGAAAAGCTGGGCCTGCTCACCGAACTGCGCGCGCGCGAGTTCTACGAAAAGCCCACCGCCGAGCGCAAGCGCAAGAAGGCGGCCGCCGTCAAGCGCCACTACAAGCGCGTTCGCAGCATGCAACTGCCCAAAAAGCTCTACTGAGCCGGCAGGCTGCTGAAAAGCGAGCCATCCAACCCGCGCCCGGGACGCCTGGCGCGGGTTTTTGCATTCATGGAGCGAAAAATGACACTGAAAGAACACATCACCGAAGACATGAAGGCCGCGATGCGCGCGCACGACGCCGAGCGCCTGGGCACGATCCGCCTGCTGCTCGCGGCGTGCAAGCAAAAGGAAGTGGACGAGCGCGTGGTGCTCGACGATGCGGCCGTCGTCGCCATCGTGGACAAGCTGATCAAGCAGCGCAAGGACAGCATCACCGCCTACGAAGGCGCGGGCCGGCAAGACCTCGCCGACAAGGAAAAGGCCGAAATGCTGGTGCTTGAGGCCTACCTGCCCGCGCGCCTCTCCGAAGCCGAGGTGCGGGAGGCCGTGAACGCCCTGGTCGCCAGGGTTGGCGCCAGCGGCCCGGCCGACATGGGCAAGGTGATGGGCGTCGCCAAGAAGGAGCTGGCCGGCAAGGCGGACATGGGCCTGGTGTCCGCGGCCGTCAAGGCGGCTCTCACCCACTGAAACGATAGCTGGCTGCGCCTTACCAGAATGGACTTCAATATATTTTCATATTGAAATCGTTGCTGGTCAGGCGCAGGCAGCTCACTTTTTTCACAATCCCGCAAGGAGTTGCCCCGTGCCCACCCCCCATCGCATCGCCGTCATCGCCGGTGACGGCATAGGCCGCGAGGTCATGCCCGAAGGCCTGCGCGTGGTGCAGGCCGCCGCCGAGCGCTTCGGCATCGCGCTCGAATGGCATGCCTTCGACTGGGCGCACTGCGACTACTACGCGGCGCACGGCGCGATGATGCCCGCCGACTGGAAGCAGCAGCTCGCGGGCATGGACGCGATCTACTTCGGCGCCGTCGGCTGGCCGGCCACAGTGCCCGACCACGTCTCGCTCTGGGGTTCGCTGCTCAAGTTCCGCCGCGAGTTCGACCAGTACATCAACCTGCGCCCGGTGCGGCTCTTCGACGGCGTGCCCTGCCCGCTGGCGGGCAAGCAACCCGGCGACATCGACTATCTCGTGGTGCGCGAGAACACCGAGGGCGAGTACACGGCACTCGGCGGCGTGATGTTCGAGGGCACCGAGCGCGAGATCGTGGTGCAGGAGTCGGTCTATTCCCGCCTGGGCGCTGAGCGGCTGCTGAAATATGCGTTCGAACTCGCGCAAAGCCGCCCGAAAAAGCATTTGTCGCTGGCCACCAAGAGCAACGGCATTGCGATCAGCATGCCCTGGTGGGACCGGCAGGCCGAGGCCATGGCGGCGCAGTATCCGCGGGTGGCCTGGGACAAGCACCACATCGACATCCTCGCCGCGCGCTTCGTGCTCCAGCCCGAGCGCTTCGACGTCGTGGCCGCGACCAACCTGTTCGGCGACATCCTCTCCGACCTCGGCCCCGCCACAACCGGAACCATCGGCCTCGCGCCCTCGGCCAACCTCAATCCCGAGCGCACGTTTCCCAGCCTGTTCGAGCCGGTGCACGGCTCGGCGCCCGACATCTACGGCAAAGGCATCGCCAATCCGATCGCGATGATCTGGTCGGGCGCGCTGATGCTGGATTTCCTTACCCGGGGCCAGGGCGCGGGCCGGGCGGCGCACGACGCCATCGTGGCCTCCATCGAAGCCGTGCTGCAGAGCGGCCCACGAACACCCGATCTGGGGGGCAGCGCCGGCACGACCGAAGTGGGCGAAGCGATTGCGCGGCAGCTTGCGGCACGCTGATACAGCGTGGCCCGTGCGCGTAACCGACGTGACAACACGTAGAGCGGGCGACGCGCCCTGCGCGCCGTCCCGAGGACGGGCGCACGGGGGCTGCGCGAAGTGCACCTGCCATTTTCCGGGCGCCTTCAGGCTTCGTCTTGTCACATTGCAAGTGGGCAACGCGGCGATGATGAGGTTTTGGTTCCGTCCATAGAAACGATGATGATCTCGCACAAGCAACGTCCCTCCCGCGCCCTGACTGCCGCTGCCCTGCTGGCGGCTGCCCTTGTCAGTGCCGGCTGTTCGACGCCTCCCACCAACGCCCAGATCGGCACCGCCGTCGGTGCGGTTGTCGGCGGTGCCACGGGCAACGTGCTGTTTGGCGGTCCCGTGGGCACCATCGGGGGCGCCGCGGCAGGGGCGCTGATCGGCAACGAGGTCGGCAAGAACCAGCGTCGGCGCTGATGCACCGGCGCGCCGGCGTTCAACTGCCGGCGACGGTCATCCGTTCGACCAGGATCGAGCCCACGGTCTTGGCGCCGTAGCCATAGGCATCGGCGCCGACCGCCGCAATCCCCTTGAACATGGCCTTGAGATTGCCGGCGATGGTGATCTCCTGCACCGGGTAGGCGATTTCGCCGTTTTCCACCCAGAAGCCACCGGCGCCGCGCGAATAGTCGCCGGTGACGTAGTTCACCCCCTGGCCCATGAGATCGGTCACGAACAAGCCCGTGCCCAGCTTCTTGAGCATGGCGCTCAGATCGTCCCCGGGGCGTGTGCGGCGGGAGAGCAGCGTAAGGTTGTGCGAGCCGCCCGCATTTCCCGTCGTGCGCATGCCGAGCTTGCGCGCCGAATAGCTCGAAAGAAAATAGCCCGCCACGCGCCCGCCCTCGACCACCTTGCGCGGCGCCACGCGCACGCCCTCGTCGTCGAACGGCGAACTGCCCTTGCCTTGCAGGACGAACGGGTCTTCGGCGATGTCGATGTGCCTGGGAAAGACCTGCCTGCCCAGCGAATCGACGAGAAAACTGCTTTTGCGATACAGCGCACCGCCGCTCACGGCCTGCACGAAGCTGCCGAGAAGGCCCGCCGCGAGCGGCGACTCGAAGAGCACCGGGCACTCGGTCGTCGAGATCTTGCGTGCGCCCAGACGCGAGAGCGCGCGTTCGGCCGCATAGCGACCCACGGCCTCGGGGGTGGCCAGACGCGCCGCGTCGCGCTCCGAGCTGTACCAGGAATCGCGCTGCATCTGCCCGTTCCTGCCCGGCAGTGAAGCGATCGGCGCCACCGAGATGCTGTGGCGCGAGCTCGCATAGCCCCCACGAAAGCCGTGCGTATGCGCGCTGAAAAAATGGCTTTGCTGCGCCGTGACACCCGCCCCCTCGCTGTTGGTGATGCGCCTGTGTGTCTGCAGTGCCGACTGCTCGCATTCCAGCGCCATGCGCGCCGCCTCCTCGCTCGTGAGGCTCCAGGGGTGAAACAGATCCAGATCGCGATGGCTCGCCCGCGGTGCGATGTCCCGTGCATCGGGCAAACCCGCCACCGGGTCTTGCGCCGTGAAGCGGGCAATGTCATAGGCCGCCTGCACCGTCTGGCGCACGGCCGCGGCGGAAAAATCGGACGTGCTGGCATTGCCGCGGCGCCGGCCCACGTAGACCGTCACGCCCAGCGACTTGTCGCGATTGCGCTCCACGCTTTCGAGCTGCCCGCGGCGCACGCCGACCGACAGCCCGCAGCCCTCGGAGGCCTCCGCGCCCGCATCGGTGGCCCCGAGTTTTTTCGCATGCGCAAGCGCGGAATCGACCAGTTCTTCAAAGAAGGCCGGAGAGTAGCTGAAACCCGTTTCAGGGCTGGCATCGGCGCCCGGGCGCGCTGCTTTGGCGGTAGTGTTCATGGCGGCAGCTATGATACTTGGCGCCTGCCCGCCGCGCCCCATCGGAAATCCCCTTTCATGTCACGCAAACCCACCAGAGGCTACTACGTCAAGGGCCAGTTCATCGCCGAAGGCAGCGAGCTCGATGAACAGTACAAGGCCGAGCTGCGCGGCACCCCTGGCCAGAGCAAGACCGATCTCAAACGCGAAAGCACGCAACTGCAGGATCTGGGGGCATCGCTGCTGGCGCTGAACACCCAGCGCCTCGCGAGCCTGCAGCTGCCGGACAGGCTGCTCGAAGCCCTGGCCGAGGCCAGACGCATCACGGCCCATGAGGGACGGCGCAGGCAGATGCAGCTCATCGGCAAGCTCATGCGCACGCTCGACGAAGCGCTGCTTGAAAAGCTGCGCGAAAGCGTGGCCAGCGATGGCGCGCTGCATCAGCAGGAAACGCTGGCGCTGCACGAGGCCGAACGCTGGCGCGACCGCCTGCTGGCGGACGACGATGCGCTTGCCCCGTGGCTCACCGAACATCCAGGCAGCGACATCCAGCACCTGCGCACGCTCATCCGCCAGGCACGCAAGGACAACCCGCCGCTGACGGCCGCCGAGGCCTCGCAGGGCCTGGCCCCCCGCAAGAGCCGCGCACACCGCGAACTGTTCCAGGCCCTGCGGGCGCAGTTGCTGGACACCCCGGACCATTCGGACGAACACCATGGCTGACACCGCTCACGCCACCGCGCCCACGCCCTTGCCCGCGCCCGAAGCGGTGCGGATCGGCATCGTCTCGATCAGCGACCGCGCGAGCAGCGGCGTCTACGAGGACAAGGGCCTGCCCGCGCTCCAGCAGTGGCTCACGGGGGCGCTGCTCAACCCCATCACCTTCGACGCCAGGCTGATCCCCGATGAGCAGGGGAGCATCAGCGCCGCGCTGGTCGAACTCGCCGATACGGGGTGCTCGCTCATTCTCACGACCGGCGGCACCGGCCCGGCGCCACGCGACGTGACGCCCGAGGCGACGCTCGCCGTGGCCGACAAGGTGATGCCGGGCTTCGGCGAGCAGATGCGGCGCATCAGCCAGCACTTCGTGCCCACGGCCATCCTCTCGCGCCAGGTGGCGGTGATCCGCGGGCAGAGTCTGATCATCAATCTGCCGGGCCAGCCCAAGGCGATCGCTGAAACGCTGGAAGGACTGAAGGGCAGCGACGGCTCATCGCTCGTGCCCGGCATCTTTGCCGCCGTGCCCTACTGCATCGATCTGCTCGACGGACCGTACCTGGAAACGGTGGATGCGGTCTGCAAGGCATTCAGGCCCAAAAGCGCGATTCGCCACCAGCGCTGACCCAGGAGGCCGACGGCCTCACGCGCGCGGCTGGAAAACCCGATCGGCCTGGATCACCATGCTCAGGCGCCGCAGGTTGCGCAGCACCGCCTCGACATGGTCCAGATTGCGCACGGCAACGACGAAGCGCAGCTCGGTCGTCCCGCCGACAGCGTCATCCATGTCCATGTGCACGATATCGGCCTCGCAACTGGCAAGCTCGGCCGCCACGCGCGCCAGCACGCCCTTGTGATTGCTCACGACGACCGACACGGCCACTTCGAAGTTGCGTGTCGGCTCGTCGGCCCAGTCGACCGCGATGAACCGCTCGCTGTCCTTGCGCTGCAGCTCGCGCGCTACCTCGCACTGGGCGTGGTGCACCAGCAGGCCCTCGCCGCGGCCCAGATAACCGACGATGGGATCTCCCGGCACGGGGCGGCAGCACTTGGCGTACTGCACCGTGGCGCGCTCGCTGCCATCGAGCAGCACGCCGCCCTGCGACAGGCTGTCCTCCGCACCGTAGCGCTCGCGCGTGAGCAGCAGGATATCGGGGCGCAGGCCGCTCTCGGACAGCAACGCCACGATGCGCCGCGCCACGATGCGAGCCACGCGCTTGCCCATGCCCACATCGGCCAGCAGTTCCTCGCGCGTGCGGTGGCCGGTAAAGCGCAGGAGCTTGTCCCACAGCGCCTCGTGGCCCGCCACCTCGGGCAGTTGCTGCACCCCTTCGGCGCGCAATGCCTGCGCCAGCAGCTTCTCGCCCAGCCCCACCGATTCGCTTTGCGCCAGGGTCTTCAGATACAGCCTGATCTTGGAGCGCGCCCGCCCCGAGCGCACGAAGCCCAGCCAGGCCGGGTTGGGCGTGGCCTCGGGCGCGGTCATGATCTCCACCACGTCGCCGTTCTTGAGCTCGGTGCGCAGCGGCACGAGCTGGTGATTGACCTGCGCCGCCACCGTGTGGTCGCCCACGTCGCTGTGGATGGCGTAGGCGAAATCGACCACCGTCGTGCCGCTGGGCAAGGCCATGATCTGGCCGCGCGGCGTGAAGACGTAGACCGCGTCCGGGAACAGGTCGACCCGGACGTGCTCCCAGAATTCGGTGGCGTCGCGCGTTTCATCCTGAATATCGAGCAGCGACTGCAGCCAGCGCGTACCGAGCTTTTGCACATTGGCGGCGCCCTTGTGCTGCGCGTTGTACAGCCAGTGCGCGGCCACACCCGCCTCGGCCACGATGTGCATCTCCTCGGTGCGCACCTGAAATTCCACATTCAGGCTCGCCGGCCCCACGAGCGTGGTGTGCAGCGACTGGTAGCCGTTGGCCTTGGCGATGGCAATGTGGTCGGTGAACTTTCCGGGCACGGGCTTGTAGAGCTGGTGCAGCACGCCGATGGCGGTGTAGCAGTCGATCACCGAGGACACCACGATGCGAAAGCCGTACAGATCCACCACCTTGGCAAAGCTCAGGTGGCGCCCCTGCATGCGCTCGTAGATGCCGTAAAGCGTCTTTTCGCGGCCCAGGAGCCGCACGGCCATGCCCTGGTGCGCGAAGGCCGCCTCCACCTCGGCCTGCACCTTCTGCACCATGTCGCGGCGGCGGCTGCGCGAGCGCGCGACGGCCTTCTCCAGCGTGGCATAACGCCAGGGGTGCAGGTGCCGGAACGACAGATCCTGCAGTTCCCGATAGGTCTGGTTCAGGCCCAGACGGTGCGCGATCGGCGCGTAGATTTCAAGCGTCTCGGAGGCAATGCGGTACCATTTGCTGCGCGGCGCGCTGCCAAGCGTGCGCATGTTGTGCGTCCGATCGGCGAGCTTGATGAGGATCACGCGCACGTCGCGCGCCATCGCCAGCAGCATCTTGCGAAACGATTCCGACTGCCCTTCCTCGCGGGTGTTGAACTGCAGCTTATCGAGCTTGGTCAGTCCATCGACGAGTTCGGCCACGGCGGCGCCGAAGTGCGCGATCAGATCGGCCTTGGTGACGCCGCAATCCTCCAGCGCGTCATGCAGGAGCGCCGACATGAGCGCCTCGGTGTCGAGCTTCCAGTCGGCGCACAGGCTCGCGACGGCAATGGGATGCGTGATGTAGGGCTCGCCGCTGTTGCGCAGCTGGCCCAGGTGCGCATGATCGGCGTAGCGATAGGCCTGGCGCACCCGTTCGACGGATGCATCATCGAGGTAATGCAGCTTTTCGAGCAGGGAATTGAAGCTGGCGGCCACGGCATCGGCGGCTGCCTTGTCGGCGTGAAAGGTTACAGCCGCGTCTTGCGACGCGGGCGTACTGTGCGAGCTGTCCGCTGACCGCGACGATACCTTTTCACCCATCCCTCAAATGTAGCGGGAGAGCATGCCGACCGTTCTTCCGACAATGAAAAAGCACCGCATTGCGGTGCTTTTTCGTGGTTCGAGTACCAATATGTGCTCAACCGGGGACTTTTTTCAGCATCTCCAGACCCACCTTGCCCGCGGCAATTTCACGCAGCGCGGTCACGCCTGGTTTGTTGCGGCTTTCGATCTTCGGGGCATGGCCCTGGCTGAGCATGCGCGCCCGATAGGTGGCCGCCAGCACGAGCTGAAAACGATTGGGAATTTGCTCAAGGCAATCTTCCACGGTGATGCGAGCCATGGTTGGGTGTTCTCCGGTGCAATCAGGAAAGGCGCAGCGATTTGAAGGTGTCGGCACGCGCGCTGCGCTGCGCAGCCACCTTCAGGCGCTGGGCATGAACGATGGTTTTGAGGTCGAAAAGCGCGCGCTCGAAAACTTCGTTGATTATAACGAAGTCGAATTTTTCGACCTGCGCCATCTCCGCCACGGCATTGGCCAGGCGCTGCTCGATCGCCTCGGCACTGTCCTCGCCGCGGCGAAGCAGGCGCGAGCGCAATTCCTCCCAGCTCGGCGGCAACACGAAGATCAGCACCGCATTGGCAAACGCCTGCTTGATCTGCGCCGCGCCCTGGTAGTCGATCTCCAGGATCACGTCTCCACCCCCGGCGATGCGCTCCTCGATCGCCCGGCGCGAAGTGCCGTAGCGGTTGCCATGCACGTTGGCCCACTCGACGAAAGCGTTGGCCTGCACCATGGCATCGAACTCCTCCACCGTCGTGAAGTGGTACTCGCGCCCGTCCTTTTCCTGCCCGCGCGGCGCGCGCGTGGTGTGCGAGATCGATGGACGAACCAGCGCATCGAGCTCCATCAGGGCATTGACGAGGCTGGATTTGCCCGCGCCGCTGGGGGCTGAAACCACAAATAAATTACCGGGATAGTCCATGGTGGGCATGCGTTGTCAGCTATATTTTTACTACTCTATATTTTGTACCTGCTCGCGCATCTGCTCGATCAGCACCTTCATGTCCACGCTGATGCGGGTCAGTTCGATGCTCGCCGACTTGGAGCCCAGGGTATTGGCCTCGCGGTGCAGTTCCTGGATCAGGAAGTCGAGCCGCTTGCCTATCTCTCCTCCTTGCCCGAGCAGGCGGGAGATCTCCTGCAGGTGCGAGCGCAGACGGGTGATTTCCTCGGCCACGTCGATGCGCAGCGCATAGGCGGCAGCCTCGGCGAGGGCACGCTCCTGGATGGCTTGCGGAGCCGACGCGACCAGCGCCCCCTGCAGCGCCTGCTCCCAGCGCTCAAGGAATCGCTGGCGCTGTTGCTTCACCAGCTCGGGCACCAGGGGTTCGGCCCGATCGGCCAGCTGGCGCAACTGCTCCACGCGGTCGCGCAGCATGGCCGCCAGATGAGCACCCTCCCGCTCGCGCGCGGCCACCAGATCGGCGAGCGCCTTGCGGGCGAGCTCCTGCAGCGCCGGCCTCCAGTCCATCTGCGGAGCCGCCATCTGCCCTCCCAGGCGCAGCGCGTCCGCGACGGTCAGCGCGGCCGCGTCGGGCAGCCAGGCGCGCACATGGGCCTGCACCGCGGCCAGGTGCTGCAACGCATCCGCCGCGGGCGCGCGCAGGGTGCTTTCGGCGCTGGTGTCGATGTAGGCCCGCAGCTCCACCTTGCCGCGCTTGAGCACGGCGCCCGCAGCGGCGCGCAGCATGGCCTCGTGACTGCGCAACTCGTCGGCCAGGCGCAGCGTCACGTCCAGGAAACGGCTGTTGACCGAGCGGACCTCCAGCCCCAGCCGACCAGCACCTTCATGACCGGCCAGAGGGCCCGCCTCCTGTTGAACGCCGGCATAACCGGTCATGCTATAAACTGCCATGGGCCTCTCTGAGATGGATACTCTGTCAAACAAAACGAGCGGGAATTATCCTGTCTCCGCCACGTGCCCGCTCTGACAGCGCTGCCATGTCCACGCCACCGCCCAAGGTCAAGCCATCGCCACTCCCCGAGAACACGAGCATCGGCGGCTACCGCGTGCTGCGGCGTCTGGCCGCGGGCGGGTTTGGCGTGGTCTACCTGGCGCTCGATCGCGAAGGCCAGCAGGTCGCCATCAAGGAGTACCTGCCGGCGTCGCTCGCCACGCGCGCGCCGGGCGAATTGCAGCCCCAGGTCGCGCCTGAAAAGCTGTCCCTGTACCGGCTCGGGCTGAAGAGTTTTTTCGAGGAAGGCCGGGCGCTGGCGCAGATCGCGCACTCGTCGGTGGTGACGGTGCTCAACTTCTTTCGCGAGAACGAGACCGTCTACATGGTGATGGACTACCTGGAGGGCGCCTCGCTGCAGGAGTTCATCATCACGGCGCGCGGCCTCAAGCACGAGAAGGTGTTCCGCGAATCCACCATTCGCTCGCTCTTCGACGAAGTGCTGCGCGGCCTGCGCGTGGTGCATCAGCACCGCATGCTGCATCTGGACATCAAACCGGCCAACGTCTTCATCACCGACGACAACCGCGCCGTGATGATCGACTTCGGCGCCGCGCGCGAGGTGCTTTCCAAGGAAGGCAATTTCGTGCGGCCGATGTACACGCCCGGGTTTGCCGCGCCAGAGATGTACCGGCGCGACTCGGCGCTCGGTCCCTGGACGGACATCTACGCCATCGGCGCCTGCATGTACGCCTGCATGCACGGCTATCCGCCCGCCGAAGCGCCGCAGCGCCAGAGCAAGGACCGTCTGACCACGTCGCTGCAGAAGCTGCGCGGCGTCTATTCCGACAACCTCATCGAACTGGTGGAGTGGTGCATGGCGATGAGCCCGCTGGATCGCCCACAATCGGTGTTCACGCTGCAGAAAGAGCTTTCGCGCGAGGGTGAGCGCCGCTACACCAAGCTGTCCATGGCTGAAAAGATGCGCATGCAGCTCGACTCGTTCGTCTCCGACGTCAAGAAAACCACTCCATCCAAACCCTCCGTTGCTGCCGCATCGGGAGCCCGACCGAAATGAAATTTTCCGTCTTTCAACTGAGCCGTCAGGGCGGACGCGCCACCAACGAAGACCGCATGGGCTATGCCTACACGCGCGACGCCTGCCTGTTCGTGCTGGCCGACGGCATGGGCGGGCACCCGCAGGGCGAGGTGGCGGCGCAGATCGCGATCCAGACGGCAGCGATGAAATTCCAGAACGAAGCCCAGTCCATCCTGCCTGACGTGGGCGCGTTTCTCGCCAGCGTGGTCACGGCGGCGCACGACCAGATCGTGCGCTACGCGGCCGCGCGCGCCATGATGGATGCGCCACGCACCACGCTGGCCGTCGTGGTGGTGCAGGAGGGGCAGGTGCGCTGGGCGCACTGCGGCGATTCGCGCATCTACCTGGTGCGCAACAGCAAGCTGCTGGCGCGCACGCGCGACCACTCCTACCGTGAGCTGCGCGAGGCCATGGGCAGCGAGGAGCCGGTCAACCGCAACGTGCTCTTCACCTGCCTGGGCTCGCCCGCGCGGCCGATGTACGACGTCTCCAACGCCATGACGCTCGACAGCGGAGACCGCATCATGCTGTGCTCGGACGGCCTGTGGGATTCGCTGGACGACAAGACCATCGTGCAGGTGCTCTCGCACCAGCGCGTCTCCGACGCCGTACCCATGCTCGTGGACATGGCGCTGCGCAAGGCGGGAAGCAACAGCGACAACGTCACCGCCGTGGCGATGCAGTGGGAGACCCCGGGTATCCCCGACGCGGCCGAGGGCGAAGCGATAGACACCGGCACCGACGAGACGTTTGCCTCTACCATCCAGACCGACGAATTCGAAACGGGCGACAACTTCCTCGACGAGGAAGCGATCGAGCGCTCGATCGCCGAAATCAACGAAACCATACGGCGCACGGCCGCGCGCAAGTCGCAAGGCTGAAGCAGCGTTCGCGCGCCCTTTGCGCCGGGTCCTTGCGGCCCGAAACGAGAGCCATCCATGACTTCCAGCTACAGCCGCAGCGGCGGCAGGGCGTTCGACCAGCTTCGCCCCGTGCGCATCACGCGCCACTACACCATGCATGCCGAGGGTTCGGTGCTCATCGAATGCGGAGCGACCCAGGTGCTGTGCACCGCCTCGGTGGAAGACAAGGTGCCTCCCCACAAGCGCGGCAGCGGTGAAGGCTGGGTGACGGCCGAATACGGCATGCTGCCGCGCGCCACCAACACCCGCGGCGCGCGCGAAGCGGCCAAGGGCAAGCAGAGCGGGCGCACGCAGGAGATCCAGCGCCTGATCGGCCGCAGCCTGCGCGCGGTCTTCGACCTGAACAAACTCGGCGAGCGCACGATCACGCTCGACTGCGACGTGCTGCAGGCCGACGGCGGCACGCGCACGGCCTCGATCACCGGCGCCTGGGTGGCCGCGCACGACGCGGTGGCGACGCTGCTCAAAAACGGCGCCATCGTCGAAACACCGCTCACGGGCGCGGTGGCCGCGGTGTCCGTGGGCATCGTGCAGGGCACGCCGCTGCTCGATCTGGAATACGTCGAAGACTCGGCCTGCGACACCGACATGAACATCGTCATGACCGGCGCCGGACACTATGTGGAACTGCAAGGCACGGCCGAGGGGGTGGTCTTCTCGCGCGCGGAGCTCGATCGCCTGCTGCAACTGGGCGAATCGGGCATCACACAGTTGCTCGCTCTGCAGCAACAATCGCTCTCGGAATAAGAGCTGTTCGCGCTCATTCAGCAAGGTCTTCAGCCCGTTTTGACATGAAACTTGTTCTCGCCTCGCACAACCCCGGGAAACTGGCCGAACTGCAGGTGCTGATGGCGCCACTGGGCGTGACGCTGATCGCACAAGGAGAACTGGGCGTGGGCGAACCCGAGGAACCATTTCACACCTTCGTGGAAAACGCACTCGTGAAAGCGCGCCACGCCAGCCGCGCCACCGGGCTGCCCGCGATGGCCGACGACGCCGGGCTGTGCGTGCAGGCCTTCGGCGGCGAACCGGGCGTGCAGACCGCCACTTACGCCACACGCTTCGGTTATGAAAAGAGTGATGCGAACAACGTGCGCGCGCTGCTGGAGCAGATGCGGGACGTGCAGGACCGGCGCGCCAGCATGGTCAGCACGCTGGTGGCGCTGCGCTCCCCGGAAGACCCCGAACCCCTGATCGCCGTCGGCCGCGTGAACGGAGAGATCACGCGCGCGCCACGCGGCAGCGGCGGCTTCGGGTTCGACCCCGTGATGTTCATTCCCGAATTCGGCAAAACCTTCGCCGAACTGCCCCTTGAGGTCAAAAACGCCCACAGCCATCGGGGTCGTGCGGTACGGCAGATGCTGGCGCTCATGCGAGAGTACTGGCTGTGAACTCGCCCCAGGGCGGGTGAAAATTTGAATGTTTCAGGGCCCAGCGCTTATCCAACAAGCGCTGGCAGCTATCGTTTCAGGAATACCACCCATGACCACCGAAACCACGCCGCTGCAGGACGTGCAGCACTACATCGGCCCGGGGCCGCTGCGCCTGCCCAGCCTGCCGCCGCTGTCGGTCTACGTGCACATTCCCTGGTGCCTGAAGAAGTGCCCCTACTGCGACTTCAACTCGCATGCGCTGCAGGAAGGCGAAGGCGCGCCCGAAGCCCGCTACATCGATGCGCTCACCGCCGACCTGGAAGCCGCGCTGCCGCTGGTCTGGGGCCGCACCGTGAGCAGCGTCTTCATCGGCGGCGGCACGCCCAGCCTGTTCTCGCCCGAAGCCATCGACCGGATCATCGCCATGATCCGCGCGCGGCTCATGCTCGAAGCGGGCTGCGAGATCACGCTGGAGGCCAACCCCGGCACCTTCGAGAAAGACCGCTTCAAGGCCTTCCACGATGCAGGCGTCACGCGTCTGTCGATCGGCGTGCAGAGCTTCAACGACCGCCACCTGAAGGCCATCGGCCGTGTGCACGATGCGGCCCAGGCACGCGCGGCGGCCGAGGAAGCCGCGCAATGCTTCGAGACCTTCAACCTCGACCTGATGTATGCCCTGCCCGGCCAGAGCGTGGCTGACCTGGAGGACGACGTGCGCACGGCCTTGAGCTTCAAGCCGCCGCACCTGTCGATCTACCACCTGACGGTGGAGCCCAACACCCTGTTCGCCAAGTACCCGCCACGCCTGCCCGACGACGACACCGCCTGGGACATGCTGGACCGCATCACGGCGCTGACGCAGGAGGCGGGCCTGGCGCGCTACGAGGTATCGGCCTACGCGAAGAACGCCCACCGCTGCACGCACAACATCAACTACTGGCAGTTCGGCGACTACATCGGCATCGGCGCGGGCGCGCACGGCAAGCTGAGCTTCGCGCACCGCGTGATGCGCCAGGTGCGCTACCGCGACCCGAAGCAATACATGGACCACGCGCTCGCGGGCCACGCCGTTGCGCAGGAGCACGAGGTGAGCAACAAGGATCTGACCTTCGAATTCATGCTCAACGCGCTGCGCCTGAAGGACGGCTTTCTGGTGCGCGACTTCTGCACCCGCACCGGCCAGCCGGTCACGGCCATCACGCCGGGCCTGAAGGCAGCCGAAGCCAAGGGCCTGATCAAGACCAACCTCGTGCACATCCAGCCGACCGAGCGCGGCTTCGACTTCCTGAGCGACCTGCAGGGCCTGTTCCTGCCAGCCTGAGCCTCAGCCGCAGCGCACGGCCAGCACCACGCCCTGGGCATCCACGTCCAGGTTGAGCCGCTCGCCGTCGAACTCCTTGGTCACCACCTGCCCCGGGTGCAGCACCCGAGCCATGCGCGCCCCAGCGGCCACGCGCGCCTGCTCCACCACCTGCGCGCTGGCGCTCTTGCCAAGCGCCGAGCGCGCCGCGTCGGCCTTGCAGGTGCCGCCGACAGGCGCATCGCTGCGCCCCAGCGGCGCGGGTCGAGGCGCAAAGCCAGCCGTGGAACACGCCGCGACGACGGCCGCCAGGGACACCGCCAACCAGAGTCTGCCCATCATTTTCATCTCCATCCTCATTGAACCACTGGCACCGCATCCAGCCCCAGCCGTCGTATTGTGGCTGCCGCTTCGTTGGCCTGCGCCGTCGAGGTGAACGGCCCCACCCGCACGCGCTGCAACACCTTGCTCCCCGGGCGCGTCAGGACATCCACCTCGACCGGCAACCCCTCCTTGCGCAGGCGCTCGCGGGTTCGCGCCGCGTTGGCCGGGTCGGCAAAGGCGCCGACATGGATGTAGAGCTCGCGCATCTGCGAGACAGGCTCCGGCGCTTCAGCCGGCTGCCGCCCTTCGCCGGCCTTCTGCCCGGCTCGCGACGGCGCAAGGTACGGGCCACCGGCCGTCCTGGTCTTTCTCCCAGTGGTTGCGGTTTCATGGCCCTTCGCTGCCAGGGTGGCCAAGGCGGCCTCGGTTTCACCCTGCACCGCTTGTGCTTCGTTCACATCGAACGGCGGCACCCTGGCAGACTCGGCTTGCCGCTCCGGCGGTGGCGGCTGCGTCTGGGCTGCCGGCACTGGCGGCTGTGGCGCAACCGTCACCGCCCCCGTCACCTCGGGCGCGCCATGCCCGGGCACCGGGCCCAGCCTGCCAGCGCCGCCCCATGGCAAGGCAAGCATCGCTGCGGCCGCGCACGCCAGCGCACCCAGCGCTGCAATCAGCCACATCCTGCGCGGGGAAGGCGCGGCCGACTGCAGTTGGTCCAGTGCCTGCTGCATCGTCCGCGATCGCGCCACCACCGCCTCGATACGGCGCCGCGCATCACGATGAACCAGGGCATCGCCCCACAGGCCGAGCGCCATGACGCTGGCAAGCCACAGCGCCATCACCACACCCGCGAGCACACCCCCCGGCAGCAGCGCCCGGTCGTGCGCGAACACCACGGCCGCCACGGCCCCCCATGCCCATGCCAGGTAAACCACCAGCCCGCGCCACAATGAACGGAACGCCAACCACATCGGCCCCGCGATGGCCGCCGCCCAGTTCCACAACGGGATGGCGCGGCCCGCCGCATCGAGTCGCGCAAAGGCGGACAGGTAATGCTCAACGCCCGATGTCCCGATGGCTGCCATGCCGAGCCGGGTAGCCAGACGGGCCGGACCGTCCGGCTGCCCGGGCGTGCCAGCCGATTGGGGTAATGTTCCGGCGATCGTGTCCTGCATGAGCGATGGATGACTGGGCGCGTCGGCCTCGAGCCCAACAGCGCAGGAATTATGCGTTACCCGCCTTCCATACGCGCTCCGCCCCGCGCCCATGGCTGTGCTCGCGGCAGCACGCATATATCATTGGCTGTCGTGCATCGCACCCATTGCGTGTATCGTGCGAACCCCGCGCGAGAGTGCAAACGCAAAGCTGCTGCACTCGCGCGACCGAATTCGAACGATACCTTGCCCCGTAGCGGGATTGTGGGTGCCCGTGTTTCCGCCATCAGTACCCATGCCAGCTCACAGCGCCACGGACAGAACTTCGCCACGGGCCAGCGCCCAGCCTCCCCTCGGGCCGGATGCGTTTGCCGCCCTCGTGGCACACATTCCGGGCACGGTGTTCCGCTCGGAAGCCACGGCGCCCTGGCACGTGCGCTTCATGAGCGGCACCCATGAAGTGAGCACGGGCCGCAGCGTGCATGAGTACCTTGCGGACGGCGAGCTCTACCTCACACTCATCCACCCGGACGACCACCCGGGCTTCACGCAGACCTTCTCGCAGGCGCTGGCCGAGCGCCGCCCTTACGTCGCCGAGTACCGGGTCCTTCACTGCGACGGCAGCTGGCACTGGGCACGCCAGCACGCCAGAGGTGTCTATGCCGAAGACGCAACCATCCTGTTCGTGGACGGTGTGATCTTCGACATCAGCGCCGAACGCAGGGAGCAGGAAAGGGTCAGGAAACTGGCGAACGCGCTGCCCGTGGCCGTCTACCAATCCCGGCTGGACGAAAACGATCGCCCCCGCATGCTGTACATCAGCGACGCGATCGAGCAGCTGACGGGCTACTCGGCGCAAGCCGTCATGGCGGACCTGCTCATCCTCTTCTCGCGCATCCACCCGAAGGACCTGCCGGGCTTCGTCGCGGCCGACGCCCAGGCCTTTCACGCCCGCGCGGAGTTCGCCCAGGAGGTGCGCTTTTTTCGCGCCGATGGCCAGGAGCGCTGGATGTCCGTCAAGTCCTCGCCCTACACGACGGAGGACGGCGAAATCGCCTACCAGGGCTTCATGGAGGACATCACCGAGCGCAAGTTGGCCGAAGAGAGAGTGCGCGCGAGCGAATCCTTCCTGCAACAGATTTTCGACACGTCCAACGTCGCGATCTTCCTGGTGAACCCGCAGGGCATCATCACGCGAGCCAACCGCAAGATGGCGCAGATGTTCGGGTGCACCATCGAGCAGCTCACCGGCGCACCCTATGTCAGCCTCGTGGACCCCGTGGAGCGCCAGGCCGGCCACCGGAAGATGCTGGCCCTGCTCGCCAGCGACATCGATTCGGTCAACCTCGAGCGGCTTTACCTGCGCCACGACGGAAAAACATTCTGGGGCAACCTGACGGGCAAACGCTTCAATGGCAGCGACGGCACCGAATACGGACTGATCGGCGTGATCATGGACGTCAGCGAACGCAGGCGGGCCGAGGAGGAAGTGCGCAACCTCGCGTTCTACGATCCGCTGACCAACCTGCCCAACCGCCGCCTGCTGCTCGACCACCTGCAGACGTGCATCGATGCATCCACGCGCAACGGCCTGTACGGCGCGCTGATCTTCATCGACCTCGATAATTTCAAGACGCTCAACGACTCGCTCGGGCACGACGTCGGAGACCAGCTCCTGCGGGCGGTGGCCGGACGCCTGCAATCGGTCGTGCGCAAGGGCGATACCGTGGCGCGCCTGGGAGGCGATGAATTCGTCGTCGTGCTCGGCAGCCTGGACGCTTCCGCCCTGATCGCCGCCAGAATGGCCAATGGCGTGGGGCTCAAGATCATCGAGCAGATGAACTCACCCTACGAGTTGCAGCACAACGCGGTGCGCAGCACCCCGAGCCTGGGCATCGCCCTGTTCAGGGGCAATGAATCGAACATCGACGAACTGCTCAAGCATGCGGACCTCGCGATGTACCAGGCGAAGACGGGCGGGCGCAACACCCTGCGCTTCTTCGACCCCGAGATGCAGGAGCGCATCAACGCCCGTGCGCTGATCGAGAGCGAGCTGTACGACGCCATGGAAAAGCGGCAATTCCTGGTGTATCTGCAGCCCCAGGTGAACATCTACGGCGACTGCATAGGCGCCGAAGCCCTCGTGCGCTGGAACCATCCGGTCAAGGGCATCATTTCTCCGACACAGTTCATCGCCATTTCCGAAGAGACCGGGCAAATCCGCGCCATCGGCCACTGGGTGCTGTATGAAGCCATGCGCCTGCAAAGGCGGTGGCAGGCCAACATCGCGACGCGGGACATCGTCGTCGCCATCAACATCAGCGCGCGACAGTTTCACCTGGCCTCTTTCGTCAACGAGATAGAGCAACTGCTGGAAAGCACCGGCGCGGACCCGAGCCGACTGCAATTCGAACTGACCGAAAGCGTGCTCCTGAACGACGCTGACGACGCCATCGCCAAGATGCTGGCGATGCAGGCCCTGGGCATCGGATTCGCGCTCGACGATTTTGGAACGGGTTACTCGTCGCTTGCCTACCTCAAGCGCCTGCCGCTGCGCCAGATGAAAATCGACCAATCGTTCGTGCGCGACATCCTGAGCGACCCGAACGACCTGGCCATCTGCCGTTCCATCATCGTGCTCGCCGCCAGCCTAGGCCTGCACGTCATTGCCGAGGGCGTTGAAACCCGGGAGCAATGGGAGCTGCTGCGCGCGGAGGGCTGCGAAGAGGCCCAGGGGTTCCTCTTTGCCGGGCCGATGCCAGAAGATGAATTCGTGCGCTGGCTGGATGTCGGTGCGTAGCCCACGCGGGGCCGCCGCGTCTTCTCGCACAGGTGGTCTGGGCTCAAAGAACACGGGGCAACAATGAACTGGCGCTCGGCAAGTTCCAAAAAATGGGGAAGGTGGTCCCGTCTGGAACACTGGAAGCACGCAAGCTGGCATCCGGTGCAACCATGTTTTACTGGCGAGTCACGCTCGGTGGCAAGACGACCCGCGAGCCTATCGGCACGTACGATTCAAGCGCGCCTCCCAAGAGCCTGCAACCGACAAGCCGGGGCTATTCGATTTTGGCGGCGATGCGCGCCGCCGAAGCGCTTGCGACGCAGCACCGCGCCATCTAGATCGAGGCGGTTACGCTGGCGTGAAAGCCTCAGAAAACGAAGCCAGGGCCAAGGCCGAAACCGCCAAGGTTGAAGCCGCGCAGTACACATTGAAGGCGCTGCTGACCGACTACTGCGACCACCTGGAAGCTCTAGGCCGCGTGTCGCACCGTGAGGCGCGCAGCATCCTTACTTTGCACGTCACGAAAGCATGGCCGAAGATCGCCGCGCTATCCGCGTGGGCGAAAGAAGTACCGCACCGCATTGAGGACTTCCAAGCCAAGCGCATCCGCTCTGGCGTGGAGACGCTACTGGCCAGCGCGAAAGTGAGCAGTGATATTCGCGGGCGACTTCAATCGCATGGCATTTCGGGGGTGCAAGCGAGGCATTACGACGGTTACGACTACGACCCGAAAAGCGCCAAGCCCTTGAAATTTTGTTGAGGCTGTTGGGATACCCTGATGACGCTGCCGAGAATGACAGGGAATAGACAGGCGCCAACTGACTGAAGCGGCATGCGCCGGAACGTATCGCCAACAAAATGAGGGAATCGACCGCACCGTACACTAAGGGCTTGGCTTGCCACACGCTCGTGCAAGCTGCTCGAACCCCCAAGGCCCAGCCATTCCCGATTGAACAGCCTTGCGCGCATGGCACACCTTCGCACACACAGAACAAACACCGCGTCCTGCGCGCTTGGCAGTGATGCAGGCCGGAAGATAGATACATCGTTTCTGCGCTCCCAGGTGGGCTACAACGCCCGTCGCGCGGCGCTGCACATCATCGATGTGGTCGTGCAACGCCTGGCGGCGTATGACCTCAAGGTCGTGGAGATGTCGGTGCTGTCGCTGCTGGCGCACAACAGCGGCCTGACCTCGCGCCATGTATGCGCGGCGCTGAACATCATGCCCCCCAACCTGGTGGGGCTGGTGGCCAGGCTGGAGCGGCGTGCCCTGATCGAACGCCGTCCACATCCCAGCGACGGCCGCGCCATAGGGCTGTACCCGACCGAGGCAGGAATGAAGCTAATCACCGAGGTCGAAGGCGTCATCGAGCAGGCCGAGGTCGAGGCCGCCCCGCTTCTGTCCACCGCCGAGCGCCGAACGCTCATTGCCCTGCTGCAAAAGGTCTACGACAAGGACTGATTGCGCGGCACCCACGGGGCAATAGCCCTTCTGCCTCGCTTCCGGACGAACCCGCCTGCCGGCGCACCTGGGCCCGTCGCGCGCTGCGCTGCCCGCGGGACGCTGGCCCGCCGCGCCAGCCGCTTGCCCCGGGCGCCAGCCCGACGGATCCATCCACACACCGGGCTCGCGCGTGCCCAAGGCTTCATCCTGCCCTGGAAATCAGGCGACCGGATTCTCGTGATCCGTGAGGAGTTCCCCAGCGAGCACCAAGGGTAAGTACTGATAAAAAATCCGACTCGACGACTTGATTTAGTTATTATTCATAATCAAAATTCAGGCCTTCCAACGCAGCAGGATGCCGTCCATCTTTTCATCCATCGACGACAGGAAATACGCCATGAAACTACTTCGCCCCTCGCTCGCCGCCGTACTCACGTTCGCCTTCCTCGGAGCCGCGCAAGCCGACATCACGGTCGGCGTGGTGCAGCCGCTGACCGGCCCCGCCTCCGGCCTGGGCATCCCGGTAAAGAACGCCATTGCCATCTGGCCCAAGACGGTAGCCGGGGAAAACATCAAGCTCATCATCCTTGACGACGCGAGCGACCCCACCGCCGGTGTAAAGAACGCGCAGCGCTTGGTCACCGAAGACAAGGTGGACGTCATCGTCGGCTCGACCGCCACACCTGTGGCGATACCCATGGCCGACGTGGCAGCCGCGTCGGGCACGCCGCAACTGGCCACCTCGCCCGCGGCCCTGCCCGAGGGCAAGGACAAATGGACCTTCCGGTTGACGCAGAGTAACGCGGTAATGGCCCACGCCGTGGTGGCCCACATGAACAGGCACGGCATCAAGACCGTGGGCTTCCTTGGCTATACCGATGCCTATGGCGAGCTGTGGATCAAGGGCTTCGCCGAGGAGGCCGACAAGGTGGGCATCAAGGTGATTGCCACCGAGCGGTTCGCCCGCACCGACACCAGCGTCACGGCGCAGGCGCTCAAGCTGGTCGCGGCCAAGCCTGATGCCATCCTGATCGCCGCCTCGGGCAGCGGCGCTGGCATGCCGCAAAAGGCCGTGAAGGAGCGTGGCTACCAGGGCAAGGTGTACCAGACGCACGCCGCCGCCACCCGCGACCTGATGCGCACCGCCGGCAAGGACGCGGAAGGAGCCTTCGTGGTCACCGGCCCAGGCCCGCTGGCCTCGCAGCTGCCTGACAGCCACCCCTCCAAGGCGCTGTCAATTGCCTACGTCGAGTCGTACGAGAAAGCCTACGGGGCCAATACGCGCAACCAGTTCGGCGCCCACGGCTTCGATGCCTACGTCGTGCTGGAAAAGGCGGTACCCGTGGCCCTGAAGACCGCGAAACCCGGCACGCCGGAGTTTCGCGCCGCATTGCGCGACGCGTTCGAGAACATGGGGCGCACCGTAGTGTCGCAAGGTGTGCTCATGTGGACACCCAGCGATCACTGGGGCTTCACCAACGAGACGGGTGTGATGCTGAAGGTCGTCGGCGGTGAGTTCAAGGTCGAGCCGTAAGCCACCCGTTTCGCAAAGTCCGATGCATACAGGGGTGACCACCCCTGCGTGCGGGCGGCAACATCTTCCTGGATTTCTGACATGGATTTCACCATCGCCAGCGTGCTCACGCTGGACGGTCTGACCAATGGCGCAGTCTATGCGCTGCTGGGCATGGGCATCGTCCTGATATTCGCGGTCACGCGGGTCATCTTCATTCCGCAGGGCGAATTCGTCGCCTATGGCGCGCTCACGCTGGCGGTCTTCCAGATGGGTCAGGTCCCAGGCACGGTGTGGCTGCTGTTCATCCTTGCCGCCATCGCGTCAGCAATGGAATTCTTCACCATCTGGCGTCATCATGGCAGTGTCCGCCACGCGATCAAGGCGGCGCTACGCACCGCACTGCCCGCGGTGGTCGTCGGTCTGGTCGCCCTGTGGGCGGCTCCACACCGTTTCCCGCTGCTGGTGCAGGCCCTGCTGTCGCTGGCGATCGTCACGGCCTACGGCCCGCTGGTCTACCGCGTCGCCTATCAGTCGCTGGCAGGTGCCAGCATCCTGGTGCTGCTGATCGTCTCCGTTGGCGTGCATTTCGCGATGACGGGGCTGGGCCTGCTGTTCTTCGGTGCCGAGGGCTTTCGCAACCCTCCATTCTGGGATGCACGCCTGGACCTCGGGCCGATCACGCTGAGCGGTCAGGCCTGCATCATCTTTCTCGCCTCGGCGGCGCTCATCGTGCTGCTGTGGCTGCTGTTCGAGCGCAGCCTGTACGGCAAGGCGCTGCAGGCAACCGCCGTCAACCGACTGGGCGCGCGGCTGATGGGCATTTCCACCGAGGGCGCCGGGCGGCTCACGTTTGCCGTGACGGCCCTGATCGGCGCGCTCTCCGGTCTGCTGATCGGCCCGACCACCACGGTGTTCTACGACTCGGGGTTTCTCATTGGCCTCAAGGGCTTCGTAGTGGCGGTGATCGCCGGTCTGCACAGTTATCCGGGCGCGCTGCTGGGGGCGCTGGGCGTCGGACTGATCGAGTCCTTCGGTTCGTTCTGGGCCAGCGCCTTCAAGGAGGTGATCGTCTTCACCATCGTGCTGCCCGTGCTGCTGTGGCGGTCCCTGCGTTCTCCCCATCTCGACGAGGAGCATTGAAATGGACGCCTTGTCTCCATCGCTGAAGGCCGACGACAGCGCACCCGTGCCCAGCCCCCTGCGCACCTGGGGGCTGCCTGCGCTGGCCGTGGCGTTGGCCACCATCGCGCTGCTGCCGCTGCCCGATTTCTGGATCATCCAGCTCAACTACATCGGCATCTATACCCTGCCCGTGCTCGGCCTGGTGCTGTTGACCGGCGTCTGCGGCCTGACCTCATTCGGACAGGCGGCGTTCGTCGGCGTGGGGGCCTACACCACCGCCTATCTGACGACTCAAATGGGCCTTTCGCCCTGGCTCACACTCTTCATGGGTCTGGGCATCACCACCGTCAGCGCCCTGCTGATAGGCGCCATCACGCTGCGCATGTCGGGCCACTACCTGCCGCTGGCCACGCTGGCCTGGGCGCTGGCGCTGTACTACCTGCTGGGCAATCTGGACGCGCTGGGCAAGTACGACGGCATTCTGGGCGTGCCGGGGCTCGAGCTGGCGGGCCTGGAGCTGGGCAAGCTGCGTCCCTTCTACGCCCTTGTGTGGCTGATTGCGCTGCTCGCCTGCGTGGCCGTGGCGCGTCTGCTCGATTCCCGCACGGGTCGCGCCGTGCGCGCCCTGGCAGGCGGCACGCAGATGGCCGAGGCCATGGGCGTGGACACCTTCCGCTACAAGGTCGGCGTGTTCGTGTTCGCGGCGCTTCTGGCGTCTGTCTCAGGCTGGCTGTTCGCCCACTTCCAGCAGACGGTTAACCCCTCGCCCTTCGGGCTGCAGATGGGCATCGAATACCTGTTCATGGCCGTGCTCGGTGGCGCGGGCCACGTGTGGGGCGCCATCGCCGGCGCGGGCATCGTCAAGCTGCTCGAAGACCAGTTGCAGGTGCTGCTGCCCAAGCTGATCGGCACCAGTGGAAACTATGAGCTGATCGTCTTCGGCATCCTGATCGTGCTGGTGCTCAAGTACCTGCCCGACGGCCTGTGGGAGGCCATTGACCGCCGCATACCGCGCGCGCACCGCAGGCAGGACTGGGCCCAGGCGCCTGCCCTGCCCGTGCAGCCCAAGCCCGAGGCGGACAGCCTGATGCTGGACGTGCGTGCCATCCGCAAGGAGTTCGGCGGGCTGGTCGCGGTCAACGACATCAGCTTTCAGATTCGCGCCGGACAGATCACCGGGCTGATCGGCCCCAACGGGGCGGGCAAGTCCACCACCTTCAATCTCATCACCGGCGTGCTCGAGCTGACCGGCGGCGAGGTGCTGTTTCGAGGCGAGCGCATCAGCGGCCTGGGCTCGCGCGAGATCGCACGTCGCGGCGTAGCGCGCACCTTTCAGCACGTGAAGATGGTGCCCGACATGACGGTGCTGGAGAACGTGGCGCTGGGCGCCCACCTGCGCAGTCACAAGGGGGCACTGTCGGCCATGCTGCGGCTCGACCGCGCCGAGGAGCGTCAGCTGTTTGCCGAAGCCGAGCGCCAGCTGCGCCGCGTGGGCATGGGCGCCTACCTGCACCACAAGGCGGGGGACCTTTCCATGGGCCCGCAGCGCCTGCTGGAAATTGCACGCGCGCTGTGCGTCGACCCGGCTCTGCTGCTGCTCGACGAGCCCGCCGCCGGTCTGCGCCACAAGGAAAAGCAAGAGCTGGCCGAGGTGCTGCGCGCGCTGCGCGCCGAAGGCATGGCCATCCTTTTGGTCGAACACGACATGGGCCTGGTGATGGACATCTGCGACCACATCGTGGTGATGGAGTTCGGCACCCACCTCATGGAAGGCACGCCTGCCCAGGTGCAGCAAAGCGACAAGGTGCGCGCCGCCTACCTCGGAACAGAACACTGACATGACGACACCTCTTCTGCAAATCACCGGCCTCACCGCGGGCTACGGCCACGCCGAAGTGCTGCACGGCATCGACCTGACGCTGGCCAAGGGCAGCATCGTCACCGTCATCGGCCCCAACGGCGCGGGCAAGACCACGCTGCTCAACACGCTGATGGGCGTGCTGCCCGGCAAGGGCAGCATCCGCTACGATGGCACGCCCATCGAGGACCTGACGCTGGAAGAACGCGTGATGCTGGGCATCGCGCTGGTGCCCGAAAGGCGCGAGCTCTTTGCCAGCATGTCAGTGCAGGATAACCTGGTGCTGGGCGGCTACCGCCAGATGCGCCTGGGCAACCGCCAGTGGCGCGATCGCATCGACGACGTGTATGCGCTGTTTCCCCGCCTCAAGGATAGGCGCGCGCAGTCCTCGGGCACGCTCTCGGGCGGCGAGCGCCAGATGCTGGCCGTGGGCCGTGCGCTGATGTCGCGCCCGCAGCTCCTGATGCTCGACGAGCCCAGCCTGGGCCTGGCGCCGCTGATCGTGCAGGATATCCTGCGCAACGTGCAGGCGCTGCGCGAGAGCGGCGTCTCCATCCTGCTGGTGGAGCAGAACGCGCGCGCCGCGCTGGACGTGGCCGACCACGGCTACGTGCTGGAGATGGGCGCCGTCAGCCTGCAAGGCCCAGCGCACGAACTGGCGCATGACGTGCGCGTCATCGAAACCTACCTGGGCGCGACGCAAAGCGCATCGGTCGCCTGACGGCCCTACCTTGAGCCATTCATCTTCATAACCACCAGGGAGACGCAAAAACAAGTACCTGTATTCGCCCGCACTGCTAGCCGGCCTCACCGCTGCAGCGGCGGCCACGCTGTCGGCCTGCGGGGGAGGCGATGGCAACAGAACCCCATTTGCTGCAGAGAAGCTGCTCCAACTTTCCGCAACCACCCCCGCCACGTTGCAGTCCTGCGCCAGCCTTGCGGGCAGTTTGGCGCTGCCGGACACCCGCATCAACTCGTCGGAATTGGTGGCAGCAGGCCCGCTCACAGTGCAGGGTGTGACCTCTACGTTGCCCGCGCACTGTCTGGTCAAGGGCAAGATAAAAGAACGCACCAGCACCGTAGATGGAGCCAGCTATGCCATTGGTTTCGAGGTTCGCCTGCCCCAGGACTGGAACGGCCGCTTCCTGTACCAGGCCAACGGTGGCCTGGACGGCACAGTACTTCCGGCCTTGGGCAATACCAGCGGCGCCGCGCCCATAGCACCCGCCCTAGTGCAAGGCTTTGCCGTGCTCAGCTCCGACGCGGGCCACGGCGCACCCACGCCCTTCTTCGGCATCGACCCGCAGGCACATCTGGACTACGGCTACCAGGCCGTGGGCACGCTCACGCCCATGGCCAAGAACTTAATCAAGAGCGCCTACGGGAAGGCCCTCGACCGCTCGTACCTGGCCGGCTGCTCCAACGGTGGACGGCACGCCATGGTGGCAGCGTCGCTGTTCGCGGACCTGGTGCCGGCATCAACCGCTGGGCGCTTCGTGCGGTGACCGTGTTTCATACGGATTTGCCGCGAACCAACAAAGCTAGACGATTGAAGGCATATCCGTATCAGCGCTCCCGGGCGCCTGCCAGGGCAATCAGACGATCCGCGCTTTCCCGTGGCATCAGTTCGCGCGGCTGCGAGCCATCGGCAAGGCGAAACGAGGAGACGGCGATCTCCAGGCGGTGAGCTTGCTGACGCAGCGCTTGCGCGGCAGCCGCCGCCTGTTCAACCAGCGCCGCGTTCTGCTGGGTCATGACATCGAGATGATCAACCGAGGCATTGACCTGCCCGATGTCCTCGGCCTGCTCGGCCGTGGCGGAGCTGATGGCCGCCATGAACTCGCCCACGCTCCTGATCGCGGCAACCATGCCCTGCATGGCCTCTCTGGCAAGCTGCACCTGCGCGCCGCCTTCGCGCACGCTGTCGGTCGAATCGGTGATCAGGGCCTTAATTTCCTTGGCGGCGGCGGCTGAACGCTGCGCCAGACCGCGCACTTCCTGGGCCACCACGGCAAAGCCACGCCCCTGCTCGCCGGCCTTGGCGGCCTCGACGGCCGCGTTGAGCGCCAGGATGTTGGTCTGAAACGCAATCGCATCGATCACGCCGATGATTTCCTGGATCTTGCGCGAGGCCTGATCGATCGTATCCATGGTCTGAACCACCTGCGCCATCACCGCCCCGCCCCTGGTCGCGACTTCGATGGCCTGGCGTGCCTGTGCATCCGCCTGCTGCACGGTGGTCGCGTTGTGGTGCACGGCCGAGGTCAGCTGTCCCATGGTGGCCGCCGTCTGCTGCAGGCTGCCGGCCTGCTGCTCGGTTCGGCTGGAGAGGTCGCTGTTGCCCTGAGCGATCTCGTCCGCCGCCAGCACGATCCCCTCGGTGCCCGAGCGGACCTCGCCGACGATGAGCTCCAGTCCCTGATTCATGATCGCCATCGCGTGCATCAGGGCCGCGAATTCATCGTTGCCGACCACGGCCACCGGGTGCGAAAGATCGCCCTGCGATACGCGCCGCGCCGCCTGCACGGCTATGCCCAGCGAGCGCCGGATGCGCCGCACCACCACCCACGCAAACAACGCCGTGAGGCAGGTCAACAGCAGCGCCACGGCGGCCGCAACGCGTGCCTGGTGCTGCCCGGAGGCCGTGAAGGCCTGGAGCTTCTCATCAAGGCGCTTGCGCTGGATTTCCCCGTAGCGCTGCAGTTCCTCACTGTAGATTTTCTGTGCCGGCACGTATGCGGTATCGAACATCGCGCTGGCGCCGGCCATGTCGCCTAGGTTCTTGTACTGGGTGACGGAATCAAGCGCGGTGGCCAATGCCTTTTCCACCTCGGCGAAATGGACCAGCCACTGTTTTTCCTCATCGGTGGACGCCGCCGCGGCCACTGCGGCCGCCATCTCTCCGGCCTCCTTTGTCCTGGCCTGGGCAGACTCGATCAGGGTCTCCTTCATGCCCTCATCGTTCGTCTTGTTGATCACCATGTAACGCAAAGCCGCGTCTTCCGATGCCGAAATCCAGCGCTCCACCAGCCGAATTCGGCCAACCTCGACGCTGCCGAATTCGTGCAGCGAAGTCTCCACCGCCTTTTGCGAAAGCAGGCCGTTCACGGCGAAACCTAGCATCACGATGAGCGCAAATCCGAATGCCAGGGCAAGCTGGAAACCGGTGGTAAACCGGCCCATCCGAAGTCCAGCATCTCCGGATGCGGCGTCTGTCTTTTTCATGTCATGCACCTCGCCGGACAAGGCTGGCAACGTATGCCGCGCCGTTCAAATCGGAGCGACGAGATGGCGCGCCGCCTGCACGCGGCGGCGCCAATGCTCGGCCTGAACCAGCACGTGATCGAAGAAATAGCAGGCGCTGTCGCGTTTGTGCGCGAAGGCATCGCTGGCCACCCGTGCGGCACGACACCAGGCGAAGGCCATGGCCACCCAGCCCACCAGGCGCAGGTAGTCCTCGGCAGCGCGGGCGGGCAGCTCGGCATCATCCCGGGCGTCCATGGCCAACGCCTGCGTCTCGGTCTGCAGCACATCGCACCAGCCCCGCAGCACTTCCCCATGCGCCGACGGCAACGCCGCTTCGGCACGAAACGCCTGCAGCAGCGGCGCGAGGCCATCGAGCGCGGCCAGCACCTTGCGCTGCAGCAGGTCCAGCGCCTGGATCTGGTTGGTGCCCTCGTAAATCATGGCAATGCGAGAGTCCCGCAGTGTCTGTTCGATACGGTATTCGTGCACATAGCCGTAGCCACCAAAGACCTGAAGCGCATCACTGGCCAGCTCGAAGCCGCGCTCGGTGAACAGTGACTTAACGACGGGCGTGAGCAGCGCGGCCAGCGCCTGAGAGCCCGAACGCTCGGCCTCGTCGGGCGCGTGCGCGGCAAGATCCAGCACATGGCCGCACCAGTAGCCGAGCGCGCGCATGCCCTCGGTCCACACCCGCAGGTCCCACAGGATGCGGCGTACCGGCGCATGGCAGGCAATGGGGTCGGCCCCATCCCCTGCCCCCGCCCCCGCCGGGCAGACGATGGCGCGCATCTGCCTGCGTTCGCGCGCATAGTCCAGCGCCAGCTGATAGGCCATCTGTGCATGGCCGAGGCCCTGCAGGCCCACGTGCAGGCGAGCGGAATTCATCATCACGAACATGGCGGCCAGCCCGCGGTGCGGCTGGCCTATGAGCCAGCCCTGCGCTTCCTCGAAACGCATGGCGCAGGTGGCGCTGCCCTTGATGCCCATCTTCTTTTCGATGCCGTCGCAATGCACGGCGTTGGCAACCCAGCCACCGTCTGCCTGCTGCAGGCGCTTGGGCACCAGAAACAGCGAAATACCCCGGGTGCCGGGCGGTGCATCCGGCAGACGAGCGAGCACCAGATGGACGATGTTCTCCGTCCAGTCCTGCTCACCGCCCGAGATGAAAATCTTGTTGCCACTCAGCCGATAACTGCCATCGGCGTCGGGTCGTGCCTGTGTGCGCAGCAGGCCCAGATCGCTGCCCGCCTGCGGCTCGGTCAGGCACATGGTGGCCAGCCAGTCGCCGCGTACCAGATGCGGCAGGTACTGCGCCTTGAGCGTCTCGCTGGCGTGTGCATGCAGGCAGGCATAGGCCCCGTGCAGGATGCCCAGGTACATGGCCCAGGCATGGTTGCTGGCGGCGATCATTTCATTGAGCGCCGCGTCCAGCAGCCCCGGCAGACCCTGGCCGCCCACCCCCACATCGCAGGCCAGCGCGGGCCAGCCTGCCTGCACATACGCGTGGTAGGCGGCGGCAAAGCCATCGGGCGTGCGCACCTGGCCGTCACGCCAGGTGCAGCCTTGCAGGTCGGCGCTGGCGTTCAGTGGGGCAAGCTGACCGGCGCAGAAGTCGCCCGCCGCCTCACAGACCATGCGCGCCGTGTCCGCATCGAGGGCGGCGTGGGCGGGCATGCGTTGCCAGTCGGCGGGGGCGTCGAGCCACTGCTCCATGACAAAGGCCATGTCGGTGAGCGGTGGTGCGTAATGGCTGGCGTCGCTCATGCGGCCTCCCTCAGGGGCGCGGCCCGCCCTGCGCCGGCGCCTTGCGGCGCATCGGATGCATTCATGGGTATGCCTGGGTAAAAGGTGGGGGAATGACGGCTGCTAGTCGATCAGCATCAGCGCATCCAGCGCCAGCACGCCTTCTCCCCGGGGGTAGACCACCACCGGGTTGAGGTCGATCTCGCGTATTGCGGGCGTACCGCGCAGTACCTGCCCCAGTCGTTCGATCAACGCAGCCACGGCGCCAACGTCCAGCACCGGCGCGCCACGGTAACCATCGAGCAGTGCCGCGCTTTGCAGCAGCTTGAGTTCGGCGACGATCTCGGCCTGCGACAGATCGGCATCGAGCAGGCGCACATCGTGGATGACTTCCGCCGTCACGCCGCCCAGACCAACGAGGATCACCGGCCCCCACTGCGGATCGTTCTTGGCGCCGATGATGAGCTCCAGCCCTCGCTGGCCCATGCGCTCGACCAGCACGCCATCGAGCACGATGGAAGCGTCGTAAGCGCGCACGCTGGCCTGCATGCGCTCCCAGGCCTGGCGCAGTGCCGCGTCGTCGGCGATGTTCAACGCCACGCCGCCCGCGTCACTCTTGTGGCTCAGCTGTTCAGACTGCGCCTTGAGCACCACCGGGTAGCCCACTGCTGCGGCTGCGGCGACGGCTTCGTCCGCCGTGGCGGCAAACCGGCTCGCCCCGAAGCTCACGCCAGCCTGCGCCAGCAGCGCCTTGGCCTCGTACTCCGGCACCACCTTGCGGTGAACGGGCAAAGCCAGCGTCATGGGCGCCAGCGCGCTTGCGTCGAAACTGCGGGTGCTCAGGCTCACCAGCCGCTGCACGGCGCGGAGGGCGCGTTCGGTGCTGGGGAAATAGGGCACACCCAAGTCCCGCATCTCGTGGATGAAATGCGTCGGCACCTCGGCACCAGCATCCAGGCCGGCAACGATCACCGGCTTGCCGGGCCTCAGCTCGCGCACGGCGCGCAGCACCGGCGGCATCTTGATGGCGCAGGTCATCGGGTCGCCCTGGATCAGGCCGATGACGATGGTGGAGAAGCGCTCGTCGTCAAACAGCGCCGCCAGCACGCGGTAGTAGATGTCGGGCTCCACCAGTCCCTGCGCCGTCAGGTCCAGCGGATTGCTCACGGCGACGAAGGCAGGCATGGCGGCGCGCAGCGCCGGGGCATTGGTCTCGTCGAGCTCGGGCAAAGCCAGGCCCAGTTCCTCGGCTAGGTCCAGGCACAGCGCCTTGAACGCGCCCGATTCGCCCAGGATGGCCACGCCGGGCGACGGCAGGCGGGGGCAGCGCACGGCGATTTCGGCCATGTCTCCCAGCTCCTCGAGCGTCTCGGCAAACACCACGCCCGCGCGTTGCAGCTTGGTGCGCATGACTGCGTAATCGCCCGCCATCGCGCCCGTGTGCGTTGCCGCCGAGGCACGCGCCGCGCTGCTCTTTCCGGGGTGCAGCAGCACCACGCACTTGCCCAGGGCACGGGCGCGCCGCGCGGCCGCCAGCATGCGCCCGGGATGACGAAACTGCTCGGCAATCATGGCGATGACCCGGGTATCCGCATCCTCCAGCAGGAATTCCACATAGTCCTCGGCATGGCTGGCCGCCTCGTTGCCCGTGGAAACGGCGTAGGACAGCGGCAACGCACGGCTGCTCAGCGTGGTAGCCAGCACGGTCATCATGGCGCCGCTCTGCGACACCACGCCTATGCACCCCGCCCGCGGAACATCCGTGTTCCGAAGCGCCATGTCGACCTTGACAAAGGTCAGTGGAATGCGATCGATGTAGTTGACGCTGCCCAGACAGTTCGGTCCTTCGATCACCATGTCGTGGGCTTGCGCGATGGCGGCGATTTCACGCTGCTGCGCCATGCCTTCTTCGCCCGCTTCGGCAAAACCGGCGGAGAAAATGACCACCGCGCCCACCTTGCGCGCCGCAAGGGCACGCACGGCATCCAGCACCGCCGGCTGCGGAATGGCGAGCACCGCCACATCCACGTCTTCGGGCAGATCGGCCACCGTGGGCAGACAGGGGCGGCCCTGGACTTCGGCGCGCTTGGGGTTGATGAGGTGAATATCGCCGGCAAAGCCGTTGCGCTCCAGATTGCCCAGCAGCGAGGCGCCCAGCGCGCCAGGCGTGCTGGATGCGCCGACGATGGCGACAGAGCGCGGACGCAGCATGCGCCCGATGGCCGCGCTGCGCGCGGCTGAAGTGGTGTCGATCACGTTGATCTCCGTCATGCGGGGAAAGACGCCGAGCCAGGCCCGGCGTGCAGGGCTCAGGTTCAGGCGCCTTTTTGCTTGGACAGGTCGTACGCGCCCAAGCCGGGCTTGTACGTCTTTTCGTCGAGAAACTGGCGCAGGCCTTCCTTGCGGCCTTCGTTGTCGTAGCTGTTGGCGGCCTCCTGCGCGCGCACCAGGAAGTCCTCGGCATTGTCGTAGTTCATCTCGCGCACGCGGCGCACGGCGTCCTTGGTGGCCTTGAGCGCCACGGGATTTTTCTGCAGCAGCACCTCGGCCACGGCTGTCACGCGGGCCTTGAGCTGTGCCAGCGGCAGCGATTCGTTGACCAGACCCCACTGGGCCGCGGTCTTGCCGTCGATGTTCTCGCCCATCATGGCGTGGTACATGGCGTGGCGGAAGTTCAGAAGCTCGGCCGCCACCTTGGACGCCCCACCGCCAGGCAGGATGCCCCAGTTGATTTCGGACAGTCCGAACTTGGCCTCGTCGGCCGCGAAGGCCAGATCGCAGGCGAACAGCGGGCCGTAACCGCCGCCGAAGCACCAGCCATTGATCATGGCGATGGTGGGCTTCTGGTACCAGCGCAGACGGCGCCACCAGCCATAGCTCTCGCGCTGAGCCTTGCGCGTGCCGGCCAGACCCTTGGCCTCGGTTTCGCGGAAGTATTCGTTCAGATCCATGCCGGCCGTCCAGGCGGTGCCCTCGCCGGTCAGCACCAGCACGCCGACATCGTCGCGGAATTCGAGCTCATCGAGCACGCGCATCATCTGACGGTTGAGCGCGGGGCTCATGGCGTTGCGTTTTTCGGGGCGGTTGAAACGCACCCAGGCGATGCGGTTTTCAACGGTGAAGGCGACGGTTTGCTCTTCGGTGCGGGGAGTGCTCATTGCGGGTGGTCCTTGGTGAAAAAAGAGGGATGCGCAGAGGAAATCTAGGAAAAACCCTAGGTCACTCGGCGTGCGATATGGTTATCATAAATAACTAATTTGCCATCGGGCAACTTGGTATTTACCCTAGGTTCACCGATTTCCCACCCCGACCCTCATCCCGCAAGGAGTTTTTTTGATGAGCAGCATTTCCCTCCTGATCGGCGCCGAGCGCCGCGCCGCCGACAACGGCGCAACCTTCACGCGCAATAACCCTCTGGACGGCAAGGTAGCCACCACCGCGCCGGCCGCCAGCGCCGCCGATGCCGTGGCGGCGGTAGAGGCCGCGCAGGCCGCCTTCCCTGCCTGGTCGCGCTTGGGCCCGAACCAGCGTCGCCGCTACCTCATGAAAGCGGCCGACGCGCTGGAGGCGCGGGCCGAGGATTTCACCGCCGCGATGGCGGCGGAAACCGGCGCATCCGCCATGTGGGCCGGCTTCAACGTGCATCTGGCCGCCGACATGCTGCGCGAGGCCGCGGCGCTGACCACGCAGATCAACGGAGAAATCATTCCTTCGGACGTGCCCGGCAACCTCGCCATGGCCGTGCGCCAGCCAGCGGGCGTGGTGGTGGGCATGGCCCCGTGGAACGCGCCGGTGATCCTGGGCGTGCGCGCCATAGCGACACCGCTGGCCTGCGGCAACACCGTGGTGCTCAAGGGCTCTGAACTATGCCCGCACACGCATGGCCTGATCATCGACGCCCTCTTCGAGGCCGGCCTGCCCGCGGGCGTGGTGAACTTCATCACCAACGCACCGCAGGATGCGGGCGCCGTCGTGGAGGCCATGGTGGCCCATCCCGCCGTGCGCCGTGTGAACTTCACCGGCTCCACCCGCGTGGGCAAGATCATCGGCCAGCTCTGCGCGCGGCACGTCAAGGCCTGCGTGCTCGAACTCGGCGGCAAGGCCCCCTTCGTGGTACTGGACGACGCCGATCTGGACGCGGCGGTCAATGCCTGCGCTTTCGGCTCGTTCGCCAACTCGGGGCAGATCTGCATGTCCACCGAGCGCATCATCATCGACGAGGCCATCGCGGATGCCTTCACGCAAAAACTTGCCGCCAAGGCCGCCAGCCTGCCGCTGGCCGATCCGCGCACCGGCCCCGCGGTGCTGGGCTCGGTGGTGGACATGACCACCGTGCAGCGCTGCAACCGCCTGATCGACGATGCACTGGCCAAGGGCGCCAAACTGCTGTGCGGCGGCAAGGCCGATTCCACGCTCATGCCGGCCACGCTGCTCGATCACGTCACGAGCGCGATGGAGATCTACCACGAGGAATCGTTCGGCCCGGTCAAGGGCATCGTGCGCGTGACAGGCGACGAGGCGGCCATCGCCTGCGCCAACGACAATCCCTTCGGCCTCGCCTCGGCCGTGTTCAGCCGCGACACGGCGCGCGCCTGGAACGTGGCGCAGCGCATCGAAGCCGGCATCTGCCACATCAACGGGCCCACCGTGCACGACGAGGCGCAAATGCCTTTCGGCGGGGTGAAGGAATCGGGCTTCGGCCGCTTTGGCGGCCGCGCCGGCATCGAGGCCTTCACCGAGCTGCGCTGGATCACGATGCAGACCACGCCGCGCGAACTGCCGTTCTGACGCGCGGCTTCGATTTCGAGGTGCATGGAAAATCCTTGCCTTGGGTCAATGAAAGAGGCCAGTATTCCCCTCGGATGACCAGAAATATACCGCTGGACGATCAGCCGTCGCATGGGTGATTTCGATTGGTTGGACATCGACGCCCGTCTGCTGCGCCTGCTGGTCGCGGTGGTTGACGCCGGCAGCATCACCGGCGCGGCGCAGGCATTGGGGGTGACTCAATCGGCAGTGAGCCATCAGCTCGACAAGCTGCGCGCCATCACCCAGGATGCGCTGTTCGTCAAGAGCCGCGGCATCATGGCCACCGCGCGCGCAGGCGCTGGCCCCGCAGGCGCGCCAACTGCTGAGCCAGCTGCAGGCCTTTGCGCAGCCCCGCTCCTTCAACCCCGCGCTTTGGCGCGGCTGCATCACCATTGCCGCCGCGACTTCCAGCGCGAGGTGCTGCTGCCCACGCTGGCACGCACCCTGCGCGAGCACGCTTCCGAACTGTCGCTGCACGTGATCCCCTCGGACGTGCCCAGCCTCGAGATGCTGCGAGGCAGCACCTGCGACCTAGCCATCAGCCCACGCCTGCCGGACGGCAGCGACATCGTCCAAAAACGCCTTTTCGCCGACAGCTACAGCGTGTACTACGACGCGCAGGTGCGTGCCGCTCCCACCCACCTGACCGACTACCTGGCCGCCGACCACGCCACCGTGGTGTATGCACCGCACCGTGTGCTATCCATAGACCGATGGCTGCAGGCCCAGGGGCTGCAGCGCCGCTTTGCCGTGATGGTGCCAGGCTTTGCCGCACTGCCTACCTTCGTGCGCGGCAGCGCGCTGCTGGTGACCGCGCCATCGCAGCTGCGCCACGGTCTGCTGAGCGGCCTGGCCACCTGCGCCGTCCCCGTCCCCACACCGACGGTACCGATGTACATGATCTGGCACCACAGCCGCCAGGACGATCCGCCTCACCGCTGGCTGCGCCAGTGCCTGGAGGCCGCGGCGCAGGCGCTTCGACAATGATGATTCAGGCGGTACCCGGGAGGATCGGCTCGCTGCGCTGATCGTCGCAGCCCGTCGAATCGGCCCTTCGGACGGTCTTCGTGCCACCACCTATGCGACGCTGTTCGGTCTGATCGCATCGGCCGGGCTTCGGGTCTCTGAAGCGCTCAACCTGGCCGACTCGGATGCAGATCTGGACGGCGGCATCCTGACCATACAGCAGACCAAGTTTGGCAAGTCCCGCATAGTGCCGCTGCACCCCAGTGTGATCGGTCCGCTGGCAGCCTACCGAGCCTTGCGCCGCCAGTACGTGTCGTGGACATCAGCGTGATTGCCCTATGGCTCGGGCATGAGAGTCCGACGACGACGCACCAGTAAGTAGAGGCCGATCTCGCAATGAAGGAAAAGGCGCTGGCCAGGCTTCAGGATCCCAACGTGGTCCCGCGCCGGTTCAGGGCAGACGACGACCCGTTGAAGTTCCTCAAGACCTTGTGATTACGCGCAGTTCAGAAGCACGATCGCTGTCCTCGTAGGAGGGCGGCAACGTCGCGCTGCTGGGCCAACTGTGCATAACTGCGTTCTGTGCATATCGCTGCAAAGCGGCCACTCGGCTGCCCGCTGTGGCGCGCTGAGTAACGCGCATCCAGCCCGTCCGGGCTGTGGATTTACACCATGCGCTGGGACGCGACCGCCTCTCTCTGCACACCCGCTCAACGCGCTAAAAAGTCTCAGGAGCGCCGGTACACCGTCAGGCAGCACCCACCCCCCTTGGAAGACGCGCCAATCGCGCCACGCAGCCGTTTTGCCGCACTGCCACCGCACTCTCGGCGCCGGGTGCTGCTCCCTCCCCCACTTTCGGGTGTGCGGGCCCTGCTTCTCGCGCAGACAGCAGGGGCGGTATCCCCCTGGCTTAGCCGGGACTCCACCAGGCCTCAAAACCCTTGCCAGGGTGGATGCGCACCGCGTTGGGGCTAAGGATTTATCCGTAAATTGCGCATCCCACTGATGGCGGACACTTCGGCTCCAATTTGAACGTCACTCAGGACACCCGCGCAAGGTGTTCGTCATCGCATGGAATGCTGTCCGCGATGGGAACGGAACATTGTCCGCCATCAGTGGAATGCGCACTTGGTCATACAGCCTCCCGACGAGCAAGCTGCTCGGCCTTCGTCGGACGATCGGCAGTGTGGCCTTGTGCGACCAGCCGCTCGATATCCGAGCGCCTCCATGCAACAGCGCGCGCACCAATCTTCACCGGCGCAGGGTAGCGCCCCGCCTGAACGCCCGCATACCAGCCGGAACGGCTGATGGGGAACACCCGCAGCACAGCGGGCAGACGCATGAGTGCGTCCATAGTTGTCACTGTCATCACATCATCTCCACCCCCTTGGTGGCCCGGCGTGATGTGTCCTCAATCTCAGTTCATTGCCCTTGAACCACAGCAAAGGGGCGTGCTGCGATGGCCGGTGACGTCCTCGCTGGTCGAAAGGCGTCCTATCAGATCAGTGTAGGAAAAAGAGCGAGAAACGATGAACGACGGATGCAGTAACTTTTTAGGCTAGGAAACGCTCTTGGTCGTGTTTGAACGGCCCCGGGTGAGTACGCGCACGGTCCGTCGCAGGAAACCAAGGGTGAACTGCCTCCGCGCATCGGGCGGTTGTGGCAGCGCAGCGACATCGAGCGCTGGCGCGCCGACAGAACTGCGGTGTGATTATTGTGCTCACGAATCAGCCGCAGCCCGCGTCAACGCTCGATCTTGTTGGCACCGGTTTGACGTGCGCAGCGCTGGACGGGAGCTGATGGTAAGTGGGTGACTGTCACCACGCCCAAAACTGTCACCAAACTGTCACCAACTCAGAAACGAAAAAATACACTACGTTTTATATAGCAAACTTTATAGAATTCATGCTGTTTTTTTGGTAGGCCGTGTTGGACTTGAACCAACGACCAAAGGATTATGAGTCCTCTGCTCTGACCAACTGAGCTAACGGCCCACACGCAACCTATTTCGCGCAGACCGCGCCCATTGTATGTGCTAGCTGCGATGGCTCAGCGCATTGGAGACGAGCTTGGATGTGATGTCCACGATCTGGATCATGCGATCGTAGGGCATGCGCGTCGGGCCGATCACGCCCAGCGTGCCCACCACCTGGCCATCGACCTCGTACGGGGCGCTGACCACCGAAAGCTCTTCGAACGGCACCACGTGGCTCTCGCCGCCGATGAAGATGCGCACGCCTTCGGCGCGGCTGGAAATGTCCAGCAGCCGCAGGATCTGCGTCTTCTGCTCGAACAGGCCGAAGGCCCGGCGCAGGTTGTCCATGTCGCTGGAAAAGTCGCTCACCGCGAGCAGGTTGCGCTCGCCCGAGATCACCACCTCGTCGCGCGATTCGCTCAGCACCTCACTGCTGGCGCTCACCGCCGCCTGCATGAGCTGGGCGATCTCGGCGCGCAGGCTGTCCACCTCGGCCTTGAGACGCTCGCGCACCTGTTCGATCGCCAGGCCGCTGTAATTGGTGTTGAGAAAATTCGCCGTCTCCACGAGCTGCGACTGCGTGTAGTCCGACTCGGTGAAGATCACGCGGTTTTGCACGTCGCCGTCGGGCGAGACGATGATGACGAGCACACGCTTCTCGGACAGGCGCAGGAATTCGATGTGCCTGAATACCGAGGCTCTGCGCGGCGCCATCACCACGCCCACGAACTGCGAGAGGCTGGAGAGCATTTGCGCCGCCTGCGCGATCACCTTCTGCGGTTGCTCGGGCCTGATCTGCAGCTCGGGCAGGCGCTCATGCTGCACCGTGAGCATGGTGTCGACGAACAGCCGGTAGCCTTTGGCCGTGGGCACGCGCCCGGCGGAGGTGTGGGGACTGACGATGAGGCCCAGCTCCTCCAGGTCGGACATGACGTTGCGCACCGTCGCGGGCGAGAGCTCCAGGCCCGACGCGCGCGAGAGCGTGCGCGAACCCACGGGCTGCCCGTCGGCGATGTAGCGCTCCACCAGCGCCTTGAGCAACAATTTCCCGCGCTCGTCCAGCATGCGAACCATTCTAGCGAGCGCTTACCATAGCAGAACGTTGCGCCTCCGCCGTGATGATCTAATCCAAGGCCATGCAGCCCATTTTTCACAGCATTGCCGTCATCGGCAAATACCAGAAGTCGCGCGCCAATGCGGCGCCGCAGACGCTGTGCCAGGCGGTGCGCAACATCGCTGCGTTCGTCAGGGCGCAGGGCTGCGAAGTGACACTGGACGAAGAAACCGCGGGCAGCATCCAGCTCACGGATTACGCCACCCGCGACCTGGACGACATCGGCCGTCACTGCGACCTGGGCCTGGTGATCGGCGGCGACGGCACCATGCTCAGCGTGGGGCGGCGCCTGGCGAGCCACGGCACGCCGCTCATCGGCATCAACCAGGGACGGCTGGGCTTCATCACCGATATCCCGCTGGAGGGCTTCGAGGCCACCCTGGCCCCCATGCTGGTCGGCGACTACGAGGAGGACGTTCGCCCACTCATGCATGGGCGCGTGCTGCGTGGCGACGATTGCGTGTTCGAGGCACTGGCGCTCAACGACGTGGTGGTCAACCGTGGCTCGACCTCGGGCATGGTGGAGCTTCGCATCGAAGTCGATGCCGACTTCGTGGCCAATCAGCGCGCCGACGGCGTCATCATCGCCTCGCCCACCGGCTCCACGGCCTACGCCCTTTCGGCGGGCGGGCCCATGCTGCACCCTTCCATCCCGGGCTGGGTGCTGGTGCCGATCGCGCCGCACACGCTCACGCACCGCCCCATCGTGCTGCCCGACGAGGGCGAGGTGGCGATCGAGCTGCTGAGCGGGCGCGAAGCAAGCGCCAATTTCGACATGCAGTCGCTGGCACAGCTCAAGCAGGGCGACCGCGTGGTCGTGCAGCGCTCACCCTACAGCGCCTGTTTCCTGCATCCCGTGGGCTGGAGCTACTTCGCCACGCTGCGCAACAAACTGCGCTGGAACGAAGGAGCCTGACCATGGCCCTGCGCCGCATCGCGCTGCGGGATTTCGTGATCGTGCCCGCATTGGATCTGGAAGTATCGGAGGGTTTCACGGTGCTCACCGGCGAAACCGGCGCGGGCAAATCCATCCTCATCGATGCCCTGCAGCTGCTGCTGGGCGCGCGCGCCGACACCGGCGTGATCCGCGAAGGCGCGCAGCGCACCGACATCAGCGCCGAGTTCGACACGCTCTCGGCCGATCTGACGGCCTGGCTGGAAGACGCAGGCATTCCCCGCGAAGACGGCTTGCTGCTGCGTCGCACGCTCGATGCGCAAGGCAGAAGCCGCGCCTGGATCAACGGCACACCGGCAACCGCCACCCAGATGCGCGCGCTCGGCAACTTTCTGATCGACATCCATGGCCAGCATGCCTGGCAGAGCCTGACGCGCGCCGACGCGGTACGCGATCTGCTCGATGCGTATGCGGGGTGCGACAGCGGTCTCGTCGCCGTGCCATGGAAGGCTTGGCGCCAGGCCCATGAGGCGCTCGCGCGGGCACGCAACGCCCAGGAGACGCTGCAGCAGGAACGCGAGCGCCTGCAGTGGCAGATCGCCGAAGTGGACAAGCTCGCGCCGCGCGAGGGGCAATGGGAAGAGCTCAATGCCGAACACGCACGCCTGGCGAGCGCCGAATCCCTGCTGACGAGCGCGCGCACCGCGCTCGCCGCCTTGCGTGGCGACGATGGCGGCGGTGCTCTCGACGGCCTCGTCCAGGCCCGGCAGGCGCTGCAGGAGCACGCCGACGTCGAGCCGCAATTTCTCGCCCTCTGCACCACACTCGCCTCCTGCCTTGCCGAGGCCGAAGATGCCGCGCACACGCTGCACGGCTACCTGCGCCACGCCGAACCCGACCCCGCGCGGCTGCAGCAACTCGACGAACGCCTTTCGTTGTGGACTCAGCTTGCGCGCCGCTACCGGCGCACACCCGGGGAGCTGCCCGTGCTGCTCGCGGATTGGAACGAGAAGCTGCGGGCCCTGGACGCGGCCACCGATCTGCAGCAACTCGAGACCGCCGAGCGCGAGCGCCGCGGCGCCTACGACAAGGCTGCGCGGGCGCTCTCGCGCGCACGGTCCCGGGCCGCGGCGCAGCTGGCGACCGCCATCACGCAGGCCATGCAGGGGCTGGGGATGGCGGGCGGGCGCTTTGTGGTCGAAGTGTCCACCGCTGAACCAGGGGCGCACGGCACGGATCAGGTGCAATTTCTCGTGGCCAGCCACCCCGGCATGACGCCACGCCCCATCGCCAGGGTGGCGTCGGGCGGCGAGCTATCGCGCATCGCGCTGGCCATCGCCGTGACCACCAGCCGCCTTGGCGAGGTACCGACGCTGATCTTCGATGAAGTCGACTCAGGCGTGGGCGGCGCCGTGGCTGAAACCGTCGGGCGGTTGATGCGCCAGCTCGGGCGCGACCGCCAAGTGCTGGCCGTGACGCATCTGCCGCAGGTGGCGGCCTGCGGCGATCACCACTGGGTGGTGGCCAAGCACAGCACGGCGGATGAAACCCGAAGCACCGTCACGCCCATCGAGGGCACGCAGCGCACACAGGAAATCGCCCGCATGCTGGGCGGCGAACACCTCTCGGCCACCACGCTTGCACACGCGAGCGAAATGCTCGGCAGTGCCATCGGAGGCTAGGTGCATGGCCCTGGAACTCGTGCTCATCACCGGCATGTCCGGCTCCGGAAAATCCGTGGCGCTGCATGCGCTTGAAGACGCCGGCTACTACTGCGTGGACAACCTGCCACCCGAGCTGCTGGTGTCGTTCGCGCAGCTGGAGCACGGGCAGCACGCCAACCGCGTGGCGCTGGCCATCGACGTGCGCAGTGCCACGGCCCTGCCCCTGGTGCCTCAGCAGCTTGATCAATTACGCGCCAGCGGCGTGAAGGTGCAGGTGCTCTTTCTGGATGCCCGTACCGAGACGCTGGTGCGGCGCTTTTCCGAAACGCGCAGGCGCCACCCGCTGTCCACCGAAGAGCTGCGGGATGGACGGCAGGCCCTGGTGCAGAGCATTGAGCTCGAACGCGAACTGCTGGCCGAGCTGCGCGAGCAGTCCCTCGTGATCGACACCAGCAACCTGCGCAATGCCGACCTGCTCGCCTACGTCAAAAAGCTCATGGCCGTGCCGCCAGGCCGGCTCACGCTGGTATTCCAGTCCTTCGCCTTCAAGCACGGCGTGCCGATGGACGCCGACTATGTCTTCGACGTGCGCATGCTGCCCAATCCGTACTACGACCCCGGCCTGCGTCCGCTCACAGGGCGGGACAAGCCCGTCATCGATTTCCTGCACAGACAGCCCGAGGTGGCCCGGATGCAGGCCGACATCACCCACTTCCTGGAACGCTGGCTGCCGCCGCTGGCGAGCAATCACCGCAACTACGTGACGGTAGCCATCGGCTGCACGGGCGGGCAGCACCGGTCGGTCTACCTGGTGGAGCAGCTGGCCGAGCACTTCGCCAGCGCGTGGACCACGCTCAAACGCCATCGCGAGCAGGATGGCGTTTGAAATCATCATGAAATCATTGTTTTTACCTTGCAGAACAAGCGCTTAATGCTATCGCAATAATAGTATCATTCGCCGCACAAGGCATCGAGCAACCTGCGTATCGGAGCGGGCAGGCCCAGCCGCTGCCATTGTGCGTGCCCGAACCACGCGCCCTGCGGGCTCGAAGGGGGCTCGGCGCCGCGCACCACGACAGGGTGCAGCCTGAGCTCACGGTGCGTCAGCGCATGCGTGACCACCGCGAGCACCTTCACCTCCGCGTTCGAGTTCCAGGCATCGGAACCGGCAGGCTGCATCTGCACGGGCGGACAGTACAAGCCCGCCCAGATGCCGCGTGGCGGGCGCGGGGCAAGCCAGCAACGTCGCCTGTCGTCCAGATACAGCAGCAGCCACCAATCTTCGACACGACGCTTGATTTGTCGCGTACGCACCGGATAGCGCCCCGGATCGCCCTGGCGATACGCCACGCAGAGATCCGCGAGCGGGCAACGCTCGCATTGCGGATTCTTCGCAAGACACACCGTCGCGCCCAGGTCCATCAGGCCCTGGGTGTAGCGCGGCATCGCAAGCCGCACATCGGTTTGCGGGAGCAACTGCTGAGCCTCCTTCCACAGGGCGCGTTCGTTCGCCGCCTGCGCCAGATCGGCGCCAAAGCCCAGCACGCGTGTGAGCACGCGCCGCACGTTGCCGTCCAGAATCGCGGCACGTTCACCAAAGCAGAACGCCGCGATCGCTGCCGCCGTGGAGCGGCCAATGCCCGGCAATTTCTGCAGTTCGGCCGCACTTTCCGGAAAGACGCCGCCATGCTCGCGCGCCACCATCTGCGCACAGCGGTGCAGATGGCGCGCGCGGCTGTAGTAGCCCAGGCCGCTCCACAAGGCCAGCACGTCATCTGGGCCGGCAGCAGCCAGGGCCCGCACATCCGGAAAGTGCGCCAGAAAGCGCTCGTAATAGCCGATCACGGTGGCCACCTGCGTCTGCTGCAGCATGATTTCCGAGAGCCACACACGGTAAGGATCGCGCGTCCCCTGCCACGGCAGATCGCCGCGGCCATGCGCTGCCTGCCAGCGCACCACACGGTCGGCAAAATCGCCCGGCGCCATCAGCTCTTCTGGCACCGCGGGCAAAAGAAGGTGCTCCGCTGGCCCTGGCGCAGCGTGCGAATCGGCGTGCCGCACGCCACGCATGGCAAACCGGCACGCCCGTACACCTTGGCCTCGAGCTGAAAGTGGCCGGCTTCGCCCTGCGCGCCGGCGAAATCCTTCAGCGTGCTCCCTCCCCGCTGCACCGCGCGTGCCAAGACCTCGCGAATGGCGTCGTGCAGGCGTTCGGCGCGCCGGTGGCTCAGACGCGCGGCCACCGCGGTCGGCCGGATACCCGCCTCAAACAGCGCCTCGCTCGCGTAAATATTGCCCACGCCAACGACCACCCTGCCCGCCAGCAGCACCTGCTTGATGCTCTGGCGGCTGACCTTGAGCCCCGCCTGGAAAGTCTCGACGTCGAACGCTTCCGAAAGCGGTTCGGCGCCCAGGCCCGCCAGCAGCTTGCGCGCCATGGGCGCATCTTCCCCCGGCACCCAGACCACCGCCCCGAAACGCCGCGGATCGTGCAGGCGCAGCACGCCAAGGTCGGTCTGCATCTCGAAATGGTCATGCACCCCCATCGCAGGCAGCGAAGGGGCAAAGCGCAGGCTGCCGGACATGCCCAGATGAATGAGCAGCAGCCCCCGGCTCAAGTCCAGCAACAGGTATTTGCCACGTCTTCGCACCTTCAGCACTCGCAAACCCACCAGCGCGTGCGGCGCCACGCCCAAGGGCCAGCGCAGCGGCTTGCCCAGCACCACCTTTGTGATCCGAGCGAGCGCGATCGCATCGGCAAACCCGCGGCGCGTGACTTCGACTTCTGGCAATTCCGGCATGGTGGGGCGTGCCGATCCTGCGCGGCATCTACAGCGTTACATCGCGCCACGGAAGGCGCAAACCTTCGATTATTATGAGGTGATGCTGCGTCTATCCCGCTTTGCGTCAACTGTATTCATGGGTACCGCCCTGGTGCTGACCTCCCTGACAGCCTGGGCACGGACACCTCCGCCCCCCCCTGCAGCCACCGGCACGCAAAAGCAGGAAAAGGCCGAAGCCGCAAACGCTGCGTTCACCGCCCAGCTGTTCTACGAAATCCTGCTTGGCGAGCTCTCCACCGAAAGCGGCGACCCTGGCCAGGGCTACTCGCTCATGCTGGATGCGGCCCGGCGCAGCAACAGCGCCGAACTGTACCGGCGCGCCACCGAGATCGCGCTGCAATCGCGCTCGGCGCAGGCGGCACTTGCCGCGGCCAAGGCATGGCAGCAGGCCGAGCCGGATTCGCGCGACGCCAACCGTTTCGTGCTGCGCATCCTGGTGGCGCTCAACCGCATCAAGGACAGCAGCGAGCCGCTGGCGCGCGAGCTTGCGGCAGCGCCGGCCGAAAACAGGATCGCGGTCATCAACGCCATTCCACTGCTGTACTCGCACGCAAGCGACAAGGCGTTGGCCGCACGCGTGGCGGAAGAAGCCCTGGGCCATTGGCTGAAGGAACCCGCCACGGCCGCCAACACCTGGACCACGATAGGGCGCATGCGTCTGGCCGCCGGCGACAAGATCGGCGCGCTCGTGGCCGCACGCCTTGCTCAAAAGGCCGACGCGGGCAACGACGCCATGGCGGCACTGGCGCTACAGCTGATGGACGAGAAGGTGAACGATGCCGAGCCCCTGCTGCAGACCTACCTGCAGGGCGAACCACTGCCGGAAATGCGCATGGGGTACGCGCGCTATCTTGCACAAGGCAACCAAATCGAGGCGGCGCTCGCGCAGATGCGCAAGATCACGGCCGAGCAGCCGGACAACACCCAGGCGCTGCTGCTGCAAAGCACGCTGGAGCTGCAGGCCCATCAGGTGGACGCCGCGGAAAAGACGCTGGAGCGCTTCACGCATCTCCATGACAAACTGCCCGCGTCGGCGCAGCCGCAAACGCTCACGCGCCAGATGTATTTGCTGCGCTCCGAAATCGCGCAGCAACGCGGCGACCTCGACCAGGCCGAGCACTGGCTCAGCCTTGCCGGTGACGACGACTCGCGCCTGAGCGTGCAGGAGCGCCGCGCGCTGCTGCTCGCGCGCCAGGGGCGCCTGGGAGAGGCGCTGGCGCTGATTCGCAATCTGCCTGCCGCCAACGACGAGGAAGCCGCCAGGAAATTGCAGGGCGAGGCGCTGGTGCTGCGCGAAGTCGGGCAGGTCGACCGTGCCTACGACGCGCAGGCGCGCGCCGTGGCGCTTCAGCCGGACAACGACGATTACGTCTACGACCAGGCCATGCTCGCGGAGCGGCTCGGACGCACGGATGAGATGGAGCGCCTGTTGCGCCGCATCCTGCAGCGCAATCCCAAGTACTACCACGCGCTCAACGCGCTCGGCTTTTCCCTGGCCGACCGCGGCGTGCGCCTGCAGGAGGCCAAGACACTCATCGAACAGGCGCTGCAACTGGCCCCGGGCGATCCCTACATCACCGACAGCCTGGGCTGGGCCGAATACCGCCTGGGCAACAAAAAACGCGCGCGTGAACTCCTGCAGGACGCCATGCGCAACCAGCCCGATGCCGACATCGCGGCTCACCTGGGCGAGGTGCTCTGGAAACTGGGCGAGCACGCGCGGGCACGCGCCGCATGGCGTGAGGGCCTGCGACTGAAGCGCGACAATGGCACGCTGCTCGAAACACTCAAACGCTTCGGGGTGCGTCCTTGATCCTCAGGGCACGGCGCCAGCGGCGCCGTACGCTGTGTCTTGCGGCATTCGCCGCCACCCTGGCCGCGGCCTGCGCTCCGATTCCCCAGGCAGAGCAGGCACGGGACGACCGCTGGAGCGGGCGCCTGGCGCTGCAGGTGGACGACAGCTCGGCGCAATCCTTCTTTGCCGCCTTCCAGTTGCACGGCAATGCCGAGCGCGGCAAGCTCACGCTGTTCAACCCGCTGGGCAATATCCTGGCGCGCCTCACCTGGCAGCCCGGCGGCGCGCTGCTGGACGATGGGCAGAATCAGCGAACCTCCAGCTCACTGGCCACCCTGACGCAGGAGCTGACCGGCAGCGTACTCCCGATCACGGCATTGTTTGCCTGGCTGCACGGCCGGGACATGGCGGCCAGCGGCTGGCAGGCGGACCTGAGCGCGCTGAGCGCCGGGCGCATCACCGCCACGCGCCTGCAGCCCCTGCCCACGGCGGTGCTGCGCGTGGTGCTTGACCGCTGAAAGCCGATCCATGCGTGCCATCCACGACGTCCCGGCGCCGGCCAAACTCAATCTTTTCCTGCATGTCACGGGCAGGCGCAGCGACGGCTACCACCTGCTGCAATCGGTCTTCATGCTGATCGACTGGTGCGATGAACTGCACTTCGACCTGCGCGCCGGCCCCGCCCTGAGCCGCGAAGACCTCGGCGATGCGCTGCCTGCGGATGACTTGTGCCTGCGCGCCGCTCGGGCGCTGCAGGCGGCCACGGGCTGCATGCAAGGCGCGCATATCTCGATTGCCAAGAACATTCCTTCCCAGGCGGGCATGGGCGGCGGCTCGTCGGATGCCGCCTCCACCCTGCTGGCGCTCAACCAGCTGTGGAATCTCCAACTCACCCGGAGCGAGCTGCAAACACTGGCCCTCCCGCTGGGCGCGGACGTGCCCTTTTTCCTCCAGGGGCACGATGCATGGGTGCAAGGGATAGGTGAAATACTCGAACCCCTGCCCGCCGGCCTGCTTCAGGCCGGTCAGCCCTTTGTCGTCATCAAGCCACAAGCAGGGCTCGAGACACGCCTGATTTTTTCGCACCCGGAACTCAAGCGCGACACACAAGCTGCTACAATTGCGGGCTTCGCTAGAGAGCAGGCAAGAGAGCCGTTTCAATTTGGCAGAAACGACTTGCAGCCGGTTGCCGAGCTGCTGTGTCCCGAGATCACGCAAGCCCTCACGTGGCTTGCCAGACAGGGGCTAGGCGGGCGCATGACAGGTTCCGGCAGTGCGGTGTTTGCTCCTGCGGTGCATGCGATCGACAGTGCACGGGCACCTGCCCAATGGCACGTCAAAGTATGCAAGAATCTCGGGCTTCATCCACTTGCCGGATGGGCGCGGGATGAATGATTGCAAGGCTGCACACCCACAGTGTGCGGCCCGTGTAGGGGAGTAGCCAAGCTGGTCAAGGCACCGGATTTTGATTCCGGCATGCGAGGGTTCGAATCCTTCCTCCCCTGCCACCTGTAGAGCCCGTTGCGCCACCACCGTCAGACATTCGAGACGCCCATGCAAGCCCATCACACCGATTTCATGGTTTTCACGGGCAATGCGAACCCCGGCCTTGCCACCGAGATCGCGAAGAACCTGGGCATCACGCTCGGCGCCATGCAAGTCGGGCGGTTCTCCGACGGCGAAGTCACCGTCGAAATCAAGCAGAACGTGCGTGCGCGCGACATCTTCGTCGTGCAATCCACCTGCGCGCCCACCAACGACAACCTGATGGAGCTGCTCATCATGGTTGATGCGCTCAAGCGCGCCTCGGCCGAGCGCATCAGCGCCGTCATTCCCTACTTCGGCTACGCGCGCCAGGATCGGCGTCCGCGCTCCACGCGCGTGCCCATCTCGGCCAAGGTCGTGGCCAACATGCTGCAGGCCGTGGGCGTGAACCGCCTGCTCACGATGGACCTGCACGCCGACCAGATCCAGGGTTTCTTCGACATCCCGGTGGACAACATCTACGCCTCCCCGGTGCTGCTGCGCGACCTGAACGAGAAGAAGCACGACAACCTCATCGTCGTCAGCCCCGACGTGGGCGGCGTGGTGCGTGCACGGGCGCTGGCCAAGCAGCTCGGCTGCGATCTGGCCATCATCGACAAGCGCCGCCCCAAGGCCAACGTCTCCGAAGTGATGAACGTGATCGGCGAAATCGACGGGCGTAACTGCGTCATCATGGACGACATGATCGACACCGCCGGCACGCTGGTGAAGGCCGCGAGCGCACTCAAGGAGCGCGGCGCCAAGCAGGTTCATGCCTACTGCACCCACCCCATCTTCTCGGGCCCGGCCATCGAGCGCATCGCCCAGGGCGACGTACTCGATGAGGTCGTGGTCACCAACACCATCCCGCTGAGCGAGGCCGCTCGCGGATGCCCCAAGATTCGCCAGCTCTCCGTGGCGCCGCTGTTCGCCGAAACGATACAGCGCATTGCCAGCGGAGCGTCGGTGATGAGCCTGTTCTCGGAGCTCAGCTGAACACTGCCGAAGAACAGCACAGGCTCCGCCGCATGGTGCACGGGGTCTTTTCTCAAACAGGCGGGCAGGCTGGTCGCGGTCGCCCAACCACTGGAGTTCTCATATGAAATTCGCCGCTTTTGAGCGCAACACGCAAGGTACGGGTGCGAGCCGCCGTCTGCGCATCACGGGCCGTGCGCCCGGCATCGTCTATGGCGCGGGGGGCCAGCCGCAAATGATCGAACTCGATCACAACGCGCTGTGGCACGCCCTGCAGAAGGAAGCCTTCCATTCCACCATTCTTGAAATGGAACTGGCCGGCCAGACCAGCAAGGTGCTGCTGCGCGACGTGCAATACCACCCCTACAAGCAGCAGATCCTGCACGTGGACTTTCAGCGCATCGACGACAAGACCCGCATCCACATGAAGGTGCCGCTGCACTTCGACGGCATCGACAAGTCGCCGGCCGTGGTCACGGAAGGCTGCACCGTCGCGCCGCTGATTCACGAACTGGACGTGGTCTGCATGCCCGCTCTGCTGCCCGAGCACATCAGCGTGGACCTGAGCGGCCTGACCTCCAAGAACATCCCCGGCCTGCAATCGGTCAAGCTGCCCACGGGCGTCAAGGTGGTCGTGCACGGCTCCAACAAGAACCCGGCGCTGGTCTCGATCAAGCAACCCGAGGTGATCGAGGACGAAGCCCCCGAGGCAGCCAGCGCTGGCGCAGCGCCTGCGGCGGCTCCTGCGGCCCCTGCCACCAAGAAGTGATCGTGGCGGCTTCCTGCCGCCCCGAACGCCCATGGCCCGCGACGAGCGGGCCATTTTTTTGCCTGCGCCCCGCCCGCCCGCGGCGCTGATAATTCGTCACCATGATCAAACTGTTTGTCGGCCTGGGCAACCCGGGGCCGCAATACGAGGACACGCGCCACAACGTCGGCTTCTGGTGGATCGACGCGCTCGCGCAGCAGCTCAAGATACAGCTCAGCCCCGAACGCGGCTATTTCGGGCTCGTGGCCCGCACCGCCGTCCAAGGGCGCACACTCTGGCTGCTTGAACCGCAGACCTTCATGAATGCCTCGGGCAAATCGGTGGCGGCGCTGGCGCGCTTTTACAAGATCCAACCCGAGGAAATTCTCGCGGTGCACGACGAGCTGGATTTCTCGCCCGGCCAGATCAAGCTCAAGCGCGGCGGCAGCCACGGCGGGCATAACGGGCTGCGCGACATCCACGCACAGCTAGGCAGCAGCGACTACTGGCGCCTGCGCATCGGCATCGGCCACCCCGGCGTCAAGGCCGAGGTGGTCCACTGGGTCCTGGGACGCCCGGCGCCGGGGGACCGGCAACTCATCGAGAGCGCCATCGCTCACGGGCTCGCCTCCTTTGGCGAGCTGACAGGCGGGGCCATGGACAAGGCCACGCAGCAGATCAACACGCCCGTGAAATGACCGCCCTGCACGAGCTCAGCGCCGTCGAACTGGTGGCCGCCTACCGCAGGCATGCGCTCTCGCCGGTCGAGGTGGCCACGGCGCTGCTGGAGCACGTACAGCGCTGGGAGCCCCACCTGCACGCCAGTTATCTGCTGCGCCCCGAGCTCACGCTTGAGCAAGCCAGGGCGAGCCTGTCGCGCTGGATGCGTGGCGCCCCCTGTGGCCCGCTCGATGGCGTGCCCGTCACGATCAAGGAGAACATCGCCACGCTGGGCGACCCCGTTCCGCTCGGAACGGCGGCCAGCGAGCTCAAGCCCTCGCCGGTGAATGCCCCACCGGCGCAGCGTCTGCGCGAAGCTGGCGCGGTGCTGCTGTGCAAGACCACGATGCCCGACTACGGCATGCTCTCGTCGGGCGTCTCGAGCTTTCACGCGAGCGCGCGCAACCCGTGGGACACCACGAAGGGTCCGGGCGGCTCGAGCGCGGGCGCGGGCGCCGGCGCCGCCGCGGGTTACGGGCCGCTGCATATCGGCACCGACATCGGCGGCTCCGTGCGCCTGCCCGCGGCCTGGTGCGGGGTGTTCGGCTTCAAACCCAGCCTGGGACGCGTGCCCATCGATCCGCCCTACACGGGGCGCGCCGCCGGCCCCATCACGCGCACCGTGCAGGATGCGGCGCTGATGATGCAGGTGCTCAGTGCGCCCGACGTTCGCGACAGCATGAGCCTGCCACCCCAGCACATCGACTGGGACACCGCCACGACGCGGCCCAGACGCCTGCACGGGCTGCGCCTGGGACTGCTGCTCGACGCCGGATGCGGCCTGCCCGTGCAGCCGCAGGTTCAAGCGGCCGTACAGGCGGCCGCGGAACTCTTTGAAGACGCCGGTGCCATCATCGTGCCGATGCAGCCATTCTTCACGCGCGAGATGCTCGACGGAATGGACCATTTCTGGCGCATGCGCTCGTGGATGGATTTATGCAAGCTCGACGCACCACGGCGTGAAAGAGTGCTGCCCTTCATCCGCACCTGGGCCGAGAGCGCGGCTGGTTTCAGCGCGGCACACCTGTACGAAGCGAGCCAGCAGTTCTACGCCACCCGCGTCGCCACGGTGCGCGCCTGCTCGCAGGTCGACTACGTGCTCTCGCCGACGGCGCCCATCACGGCCTTCGACGCCCTGCTCCCCGCGCCGACCAACGACCCGATGCGGCCCCTGGAGCACATCGCATTCACCGTGCCCTGCAACATGTCCGAGCAACCCGCGGCGTCGATCGCCTGCGCCATGACGCAGGCCGGCCTGCCCATAGGCCTGCAGATCGCCGGACCCCGGTTTGACGACCTCGGAGTGTTGCAATTGGCCCACGCTTTCGAGCAGCTGCGCGCACCACTGCCGCCCTGGCCACAGCCTCCTGCGAAGACCTAGCCCACTACCCGTAGACCGGGCAGGGATAGTCTTTACATTCTCGATAAAGCACTATCCAATGCCCGAAAACTACACCAAAGGAGACTATGCCTTCGCAACAGACCCGGCCGTCGGGCCGCTGGGTGCGCGCGATCACGCGCACGTTCGAAATCCTCATCGTGGCGTGTCTGGCCGTCATGGGCATTCTGGTGTTCGGCAATGTCGTGCTGCGCTACGCGTTCAATTCGGGCATCGCGATCTCGGAAGAGCTCTCGCGCCTGCTCTTTGTCTGGCTGATCTTTCTGGGGGCCGTGCTCGCCTCGGCCCAGCGCGTGCATATCGGCTTTGACACGCTGCAACGCCACGTGGGGCCACGCACCCGGCGCGCGCTGATCGTCTTTTCCGGCGTGCTGATCCTGATCGGCTGCGTGATCTTCATCATCGGCGGCTACAAGCAGACGCTCATCAACCTGGGCAACACCTACCCGGTGCTGGGCATTTCCTACGGCTGGCTCTACGGCGTGGGACTGATCTTTGGCATCGCGCTGATCTTTCCCGTGTGCCACAACATCCTGCTGGCGCTGCGCGGCGACTTTGACAAGATGACGCACGATCTGGGCGATCGCATTGAGGAGGCATCCGAGCGCATCGCAAGCGAGGTGGCCAGCCAGGAAAGCGAGCGCAAACCATGACCGCCGCCGTCTTTCTCGTCTCGCTGCTGGGCCTGATCGCGCTCGGGGTGCCGATCGCCTTCGCGCTGATGTTCTCGGGCATCGCGCTGATGCTGCTCACGGGGCAGTTCGATGCCCAGATCGTGGTGCAGAACGCCGTGGCCGGCGCCGACAACTTCGTGCTGATGGCCGTGCCCTTCTTCATTCTGGCGGGCGAACTGATGAACGCGGGCGGCCTGTCCAAGCGCATCGTCGAGATGGCCGGCGCCTTTGTCGGGCATTTGCGCGGCGGGCTCGGTTACGTGGCGATCGGCGCGGGTGTGATGCTCGCCAGCCTCTCGGGCTCGGCCGTGGCCGACACGGCGGCGCTCGCGGCCATCCTCGTGCCCATGATGCGCCAGGCGGGCTACAACCCCGAGCGCGCCTGCGGCCTGATGGCCGCCAGCGGCATCATCGCACCGGTGATCCCGCCCTCGATCGGCTTCCTGATCTTCGGCGTCACGGCCAACGTCTCGATCACGCGCCTGTTTCTCGCGGGCATCGTGCCGGGCGTTCTGATGGGCCTCGCGCTCGTCATCACCTGGTGGTTCGTGGCGCGCACGCAGAAAGCGACAGTCACGGCGCGCGTGCCCTGGGGCAAACGCCTGCGCCTGCTCGGCCAGGGTGGCTGGGCGCTGATGATGCCGGTGATCATCATCGGCGGCCTGCGCTTCGGCATCTTCACGCCCACCGAATCGGCGGTGGTGGCGGCCGCCTACGCGCTCTTCGTCGGGCTGGTGGTGTACCGGGAGCTGAACTGGCACAACATCTACGAAAGCCTGCTGTCCACCGCGCGCACCACCTCGGTCGTGCTGCTGCTGGCGGCGCTGGCGATGGTGGCGTCCTACATGATCACCATCACCGACATCTCGGGCCAGGTGGGCGGCTGGCTGCAAGGCTTCACCTCATCGCCCCTGCTGCTGGTGGCGGCGATGATGGTGGTGATCTTCTTCGCCGGCATGGTGCTCGATTTCATCCCTATCGTGCTGATCTTCACGCCGGTGTTCATGCCCATCGTCGTCGCGGCCGACATCGATCCGGTGTACTTCGGCGTGATCTTCATCATGAACTGCTCGATCGGCATGATCACGCCGCCCGTGGGCGTGGTGCTCAATGTTGTGAGTTCCATCGGCAAGGTCACGATGGATCAGGCCGTGCGTGGCATCCTGCCCTTTCTGCTGGCGCTGGCGGCGCTGCTGGTGCTCTTGATCCTGTTCCCCGCACTGGTGACAGTGCCTGCCCAATGGTGGCGCTGACCACCGCCCATTCACCCCCCAAGGAGACCCACCATGAAATTCAAGACGTCCCTGCTGCTCGGCCTGCTGGCCGCAGCGCTCTCGGGCACGACGCTGGCCGCCGTCACGGCCAAGTTTGCCGTCACGCTGCCGGAAAAATCCCACCAGGGCCAGGGCGTGGCCAAGTTCGTCGAACTGGTCAAGGCCAAGAGCGGCGGCGAGATCGACATCAAGCCCTACTACGGCGGCGCGCTGGGCGACGACGTGAAGGTCACCTCGGCGCTGCAAGGCGGCACCATCGAATTCACCGTGCCGCAAACCTCCACGCTGACCGGCATGGTCAAACCCTACGAAATCCTCGATTTCCCCTTCCTGTTCGCGAACACCCAGGAGGCAGACAAGGTGCTGGACGGCCCCATAGGCCAGAAGCTCATGGACCTGCTGCCCGCGCACGGGCTGGTGGGTCTGGCGTATTGGGAAAACGGTTTCTTCAACGCCACCAACAGCAAGCACCCGATCGCCAAAGTGGAAGACTTCAAGGGACTGAAATTCCGTTCCATCCAGGCCAAGATCACACAGGAAACCATCAAGGCGCTGGGTGCCAACCCGGTGCCGCTGGCCGTGCCCGAGCTCTACACGGCGCTGGAAACCCGGACCATCGACGGCCAGGGCACGCCCAACGCCGTGATCGCCGCACTCAAGCTCTACGAGGTGCAGAAATACCTCTCGATCACGCAGCACACCTACGGCGCCTTCATTCCGCTCGCTTCCAAGAAGTTCTGGGACAAGCTCACGCCCCAGCAGCAGAAGATCGTGAAGGATGCGGCCGTCGAGGCGCGCGCCTACCAGCGCCAGGTGGCGCGTGATCAGGCCGCCTCGGCACAGAAGACCATGGCCGACAAGGGCCTCAAGGTGAACGAGGTGGCGCCCGAGGAACGCGCGCGCATGCGCCAGGCCGTGCAACCGGTCTGGGACATGTTCACGCCGGACGTGGGCGCCGATCTGGTCAAGGAAATCGAAGCCGAAATCAAGAAGTAATTCAGCCGAAAACCGCCTGCTGTTTGCGGCAGGCGCTCTCAAAAAAAAGCGCGACAAGACCGAAACCCTGCCGCGCTTTTGACCGTGCGCCCTGCTTACTCTTTCCAGGAGTCGATGTAGCCCGGCACCTTCACGGCGGCCACGTCGTCGAGCTCCAGCGGGTAGCGCGAATCGATCATCACCGCCACCTCATCGGTGTACTTGCGCTCACCCTTGTTGTTGGCCGCCGCCGCCGCAAACGCCTTGGGGTGCGGACCATGGTGAAAGCCCGAGGGGTGCAGCGTGAACATGCCGGGCTTGATGTTGTCGCGCGAGAAGAAGTTGCCCTGGTGGTAGAAGATCGACTCGTCGAATTCGTCGTTGTTGTGAAAGAACGGCACCTTGAGCGCGCCCGGGTCGCTTTCGATGGGGCGCGGCGCAAACGTGCAGACGATGATGGTGTTCGAGAGGAAGGTGGCATGCACCGTGGGCGGCAGGTGATAGCGATCGGAAAGCAGCTCGCGGATGTCGCGCCAGTTGAGCTTGACCGGCACGCAGTCGCCGTGCCAGCCTACCGCGTCGAGAAAGTTGTACGGGAAGGTGACGGTGGTAACTTGCCCGCGGCGCTTGGCACGCACCCGGGTTTCGCGTGTATCGCTGTACTGCGCCTTGAAGGCGTCATCGATCTTGGGCGTGTCCAGCACCGCCAGGTCAAACTGCGCGTGATGACCCAGAATGCCGCGCTCAGGCAGCACGAAGAGGTCTTCCGTGGCTTCGATGGTGAGCACCTCGTTGCGCACCCGGGTCTCGAGGCGCCAGGACGTGCCGCGCGGGATATTGATGTAGTCGCCCACGCGGTAGCTCATGTGCCCGTAATCACAATAAAAATCGCCCTCGCCCTTGTGAAAGAACAGGATCATGTCGCCATCGCCGTTGCGGGCCAGATCGGGCATGGAGGTGTCGAACTTCCAGAAGTGCACCTGCGTCTGCGCGTTGTGCATGAAGCGGCGCGCCTTCCAGGGACAGGGGGCACTGTCTTCGAGCTTGTTCAGATCCAGCAGCGTGAGCTCCAGCGGCCCTTCCCAAGTGCTCCAGCCCGTGGGTTTGTGCTTGTGGATGATGTGACTCGCCGGGCCGAAGAAGCCATTGCGGCCGTGCTCGCGCTCATACAGGCCATCGGGAATGTCGCAGTGGGCCTGGCGGCTGTGCACGCCTTCGCGCAGCGGGAACGTGACGTACTGTTTCATCGAAAGTCTCCTTCAAAGATGTTACGATTAGCGTAACGACGTTATAAAATATGGAATATCGAGAATTTAGGTCAGATACAACAGCCTGTCAAGCTGTCGGAAATCGGTCGTTTCACGCCTTCGCACACCACGGCCGCCACGTGGGGGAATGCCATGCCTGAACATTCGGACGACAACGACGCCAAGGGCGCTGAGCCGCTGCCCGCATCCCCCGCGGGGGTGCAGTCACTGGAGCTGGGGCTGGCGCTGTTTGACCTGTTGGCCACCCAAGGCAAGCCCTGCGGCCTGTCCGAGCTGGCGCGGCAGGCGGGAATGCATCGTGCCAAGGCCTACCGCTATCTGGCGAGCCTCGTGCGCCGCGGCTGGGTGCATCAGAGTGCAAGCAGCGGCCTGTATGAGTTGGGCCCAGCGGTGCGCGCGCTGGCGCTGGCATGGCTTGCGCGTCAGGACTGGATCGAGCTGGCGAGTGCCGAGGCGCTTGAGCTCGCGCAGCAGCTGGGCAACACCTGCCTGGTGGCCGCGCAGACCCAGGCGGGGGTGACAGCCATCCGCGTGTGTCAGCCCAGGCAAGGCGTCTCGGTGGGCGTGGCGCAGGGCGCGCTGTTCGACCTGCGCTCATCGGCCACGGGCCGCGTGTTTGCCACGTGGGCCACGCCGCCTTCCGACGCCCTGCCCGCGGCCCTGCGCGATCAAATCCGCAGCTGCGGCCTGGCCACGGTCGAGGGCGAACACGCGCCCGGCATCAACGCCCTGGGCGCGCCCGTGTTCGATGCGCAGGGCCGCCTGCTGATGGCGCTGACGCTGGTGGGCCCCGCCGCGGCCTTGCAGGCCGACCCGCAGGGCGCGCCGGCGCAGGCGCTGCGCCAGGCCTGCGCGCGAATTTCCGGGGCCATGGGCTGGCACGAGAGCCGCCGCTGAACCGGCACAAGGCACAATCGCACCCTCTCATGTCCTCCGACTTCATTCTTGCGCTGGTCCTCGTCATCGGCGTGCTCTTCTTCGTCAACATCCAGCAGCAGCGCGCCCGCATCGTGCTGCTGGCCCGTGCGCTGCACCCCTACCAGATCGAGCGGCTCATGCAGGGCCTGATCGGGGACTACCTGCGTGCCATGGGTGAGACGCAAGCCGAGCGGCGCACGCAGGTGCTGGCCACGCTGCAGGAAAGCGAACACCGCCTGCGCGCGCAGCTGCAGCGCCTGGCCGCCGATTTCGGGCAAACCCCTGCCGCACGGGCAAGGGTCAGCCGCATCGCTTTCGGGCTGCCCTGGGCCACGCAAGCGCTGCCCGGCCTCACGTTCGATCTGCGCCGCGCGCTGGCGATTCACGCCGATGGCGTGGCGCGCGCCATGGACAACGCGCGGTCGTTGACGGAAAGAGACCGCGCCTACGCCATCACGGCCGAGCTGATGCTGCTGCAGCACAGTTGCCACTGGTTCTGCAAGTCACGCAACATCGCTTCGGCGCGGCTGCTGGCACGCCACCACACCAGCTGGGCGCAGACCGTGGAGGGCGTCACACCCGAAACGCGCGCCGCCTATCTGGCGCTGATCACGGGCCAGACAACGGGGACGCGGTAACGATCCAGCCCTCCAGCGGATCGAGATCGGGCGGCAGCCCATACAGGGCATCGCCCGCCTCGTGCGCGCGCTCGGCCCAGGCCGCCTGGACCAGGCAGAGCACGGCATCGAGCGAGTCGCCGCTCGCATCCTCGACCAGGCACGCGCGCTGCTCGCCGCTGAGTCGCAGAGAAAGATGCAAGCGGGTACGCCCATGCTCAAGAGCCTCAACCAGACGCAGGCGGGCCGCCGCGCGCTCGGGTGTTTGCCGCGCGCGCTCGTCGCTCTTGTAGCTCAGGCGGCCCACGAGTTCGCGCGCCAGCAAGCCGGGGTAGCCCTCCAGCGCCACACGCCGCGCATCCGTCCGATGCAGCCCCGGAAGATGCACGCCCGCGGCCAGCAACAGCGGCACGCCTGCGTGCATCATCCAGGCCACGGGTGGATTCACCCATTTCATCGAGGGGCTGGAGCCCGCCGGGCCGTCCGTGGCGCGGTGCGCGAACTTGCGCCCCGGTGGGCGCGCCGCACAAAAGGCGGCGAACTGCTGGCGGATTTCCGCACGGGCGAGCATGCCGTAGTGGCGCATGCAGGCAAGCCAGTCCACCGGCCAGCCCAGATGCACGACGAGCTCGCGCGGCAGGCCGAAGGGCAGATCGAATGCTCCCGTCCACGGCTCGGGGCGGCACAGCCACGTGCCGAAAGATTCAAGGCTCGCGAAACGCTGCAGACCCTTCAGCGCGACCTGCGCGCCAGCGCGCTCGCCGCAGGCCAGCACGACGGGTTTGCGCCGCGTCGGCCGACTCGTGAAATCCACGCCAACGAGCACGGCCACGGGCACCCGGGCGAGCCTACTGGCGGCCAGGTATCAGGGACAGAAACTCGCGCCGCAGCGTGGCATCCGTGAGAAAGGCACCGCGCATCACCGAGTTGACCATCTTGCTATCCATCTCGCGCACACCGCGCCAGGACATGCAGAAATGGCTGGCCTCTATCACCACCGCGAGGCCGTCGGGCCGCGTCTTCTCCATGATGAGGTCCGCCAGCTGCACGATGGCTTCTTCCTGAATCTGCGGACGGCCCATGACCCAGTCGGCCAGCCGCGCGTACTTCGACAGCCCGATGACATTGGTGTTTTCATTGGGCATGACCCCCACCCAGAGCTTGCCGATCACCGGGCAGAAATGATGGCTGCAGGCGCTGCGCACGGTGATCGGGCCGACGATCATCAGTTCGTTCAGTCGTGCGGCGTTGGGAAACTCGGTGACCTCGGGCGTCGCGTTGTAGCGGCCGCGGAATACCTCGCTCACGTACATCTTGGCGATGCGCCGTGCGGTGTCCTGCGTGTTGTGATCGCTGGAGGTGTCGATGACCAGGCTGTCGAGCACGCCCTGCATCTTCGTCTCGACCTCATCGAGCAAGGCCGCAAGCTCTCCCGGCTCGATGAACCCGGCGATGTTGTCGTTGGCATTGAAGCGCTGGCCGGCCTGCTTCAGGCGCTCGCGAATCTTCACGGAAACCGGCACGCCTTCGTCAGCGTTCAGGTGGTTGGTATCGCTCATGTCTGCATCGTACCAGCGAATCCGGAAATTTCATTTACAAGTGTTTTTACCTTACAAGGCATATACATGAACCGCTTGCAGCTATCAAATCAATAGTTCTTGCCTGTCACCCAGAGCGCCGTGCGCATGGCGGCGTAGGCAATGCGGTCGAGCATGCGCGCGTGCCACGGGCGGTTCGCGTAGGTCTCGGGGTCCAGCGCGCCGCTGCCCTGGGTGATCGCCAGCTCCAGGCGGGCGCGCAGATCACGCGCGAAGCCGGCGTCGCGCACCATCACATTCGCCTCGCGCGCGAGCAGCAGGCTGAGCGGATCGAGATTGCTTGAGCCCACCGTGGCCCAGGGCCGCGCCCCATGGGCATCGATCACCGCCACCTTGGCGTGCAGAAAGCTGGGCGCATATTCATGAATCTCCACGCCCGCCGCGAGCAGTGCGCCATAGACCGGGCGCGCCGCGTGATACTGCATGAAATACTCATAGCGCCCTTGCAGCAGCAGGCGCACGTGCACGCCGCGCTGGGCCGCCAGGATGAGCGCCCGACGCAGCTTGCCGCCCGGCACGAAATAGGCATTGGCAATGATGATCTCCTCGCGCGCCTGAGCGATGGCACGGCGGTACGAACGCTCGATGCGCGTGCGAAAGCGCACGTTGTCGCGCAGCAGCAAGGCCGCCCAGATACCGTGTGCGCGTTTTCCCGCCCGCCTGCCACCCGGTTTGCGCAGCGCGCGCGCGGCGCGCCAGTCCACCCATGCCTTGGCCAGCTGGTGGCGCTGCACGTCCTGCACGGCCAGCATGCGCAGCCACAGCCGCGCCATGATGGCCTCGGCAAAGCCCACCAGCGTGCCTTGCACGCGCACCGCGAAATCCAGGCGCGGCGAGGCCAGCGTGCCCCAGTTGGGGTCGATGAAATCATCGAGCACGTTGATGCCGCCGCAAAACAGCACCTCGCCGTCGATCACGCAGAGCTTGCGGTGCATGCGCCGCCAGCGCCGCGGCAGCAACAGCCCCAGCGGCCCCAGCGGCGAATACACCTGCACGTGCACGCCCGCTTCGCGCAGCTGCGAGGCCCAGGGCTCGGCGATGCGCCCGGTGCCCACGCCATCGACCACCAGATGCACGCGCACGCCGCGGCGCGCCGTGCGCGCGAGCGCCTCGGCCACGGCAGCGCCCGCGCCCGCGGCGTCGAAGATGTAGGTTTCGAACTGCACGTCCACCCGCGCGCGATCGAGCTCGGCGATCAGCGCCGGGAAGAGTTCCTGCGCGCCCTGCAGCAAGTCGATGCAGTGATCCGATCCGGCGTAGGCGGGCAGCGGCATGGGTCAGAGGCGGAATTCCGCGATCAGCGGCAGGTGATCGGACATGCGCCACCAGATGCGCCCGCGCGGCACCGTGAGCGAGAGCGGCTGCAGGCCGCGCGCATACACATGATCGAGCCGCGCCACCGGCAGGCGCGAAGGGTAGGTCAGGGGCCGGGGCGCGCCGCCTGCGCCACTGAATTCGATCAGGCCGAAACCCGCGAGCATCTGCGCCAGCTGATTGCCCCAGTCGTTGAAGTCGCCCGCCACGACGAGCGGTGTGTCATCGGGCACCTCGCGGCGGATGTAGCGCTGCAGCTGAGCCACCTGCCGGATGCGGCTGCCCGGCACGAGCCCCAGGTGCACCACGACGGTGTGCACCTCCCTGCCCTGGATCATCACCCGCGCATGCAGCAGGCCGCGCTGCTCGAAACGGTGATCCGAAATGTCCTCGTGCTGGCTCGAAAGCACCGGCCAGCGCGTGAGCAGCGCATTGCCGTGCTCTCCGTGGCGGGTGTAGGCATTGGTGTGATAGATGGCCTCGTAGCCTTCCGGGGCCAGGTACTGCGCCTGCGGCACCAGCGGCCAGCGCTCGAAATAGGCGGCCTCGCGCCTATTGGTGCGGCGCACCTCCTGCAGGCAGACGATGTCGGCATCGAGTTGCTCGATCGCCAGCCCCAGATTGTGGATTTCCAGGCGCCGCGCGGGCCCCAGGCCCTGCACGCCCTTGTGGATGTTGTAGGTGGCCACGCGAAGGATGCCGTCCGCCGGCTGGGGCAGTTCGGAAAGGGCAAACGCGGGTTGCGACGAGGCAGCGGTCATGATTCGGATTGAAAGCGCGGCAACCAGAGGATAGCCTCGGCGTTCGATGGCGAGAAACACCGATCCGCGGCTTCGCGCCAAGGCCACCACGCATATGCCGTGTGCTCGCGTGGATTCAAGGTCACGGGCATGGCGGCGGGGACGCGCAGTCCCAGCACATGCTCGGTATTCATCATCACCCCGGGCGCGTAGCGATGGCGCCACCGAGGATAGATGCTGTAGACATTCTCCAGCCCCCAGTCCGAGAGCCGGCACGCTGCCACCGTCGCATCGATGCCGGTTTCCTCCGCCACCTCGCGCAAGGCAGTTTCGCGCCAGGATTCTGCCCTGGTCTGCTTGCTGCCCGTCACCGACTGCCAGAAGTCTTCCTCTGCATCGGCGCGGCGAATCAGCAGCACCCGCAGGTCAGGGGTATGGATCACGACGAGAACGGACTGCGGAATTTTGTACATGAAGTGGCTTGCAACCCAGACCAGCCGCTATCGTAGAGCGCCGGTATATTTCCGCACCCGAGCACCGCACGAGACACCATGGAAATTGCCCTGATCTACGCCCGCGCCGCCAATGGCGTCATTGGCAAGGGGGGCGCCATGCCCTGGCACCTGCCCGAGGACCTCGCGCACTTCAAGGCGCTCACGCAGGGTGCGCCTGTCCTCATGGGGCGCAAGACCTGGGAGTCGCTGCCGCCACGCTTTCGTCCCCTGCCGGGGCGGCTCAACATCGTCATCACACGCCAAGAAAATTGGAATGAAATCGGTGCTCAACGAGCATCCAGCCTGCGCAAGGCGCTATCGTCTGCAGAGCAGGCAGGCGCAGCCACGGCCTGGGTCATCGGCGGCGCGCAAATCCTTGCCGAAGCGCTGCCCCTGGCCACGCGCGCGGAAGTGACGGAAATCGCCCGGAATTTCGACGGCGACACCTTTGCCCCCGCACTCGGCGCAGAATGGGTGCTGACCGCGCACGCCGACCATGTGAGCAGCCAAGGCTTGCCACTGCGATTTGCACGTTACGAGCGGCGCGGTTAAGGTCAGGACATCTCCACCACAGGCACGCCATGAGAGAGTTTCACGACGCCGAAGGGCGGCACTGGCAGGCCGCTCCGCTTTACGCCTCCTACGGGCAGATGCTGCTCATCTTCAGCCGTCTGGACGGGGGCGACATTCTGCAAAAGCAGATGGCCGCCGACACTCTGCCTCAGGCCGAGGACGAACTCACGGAGCTCGGCGATGACGCGCTGCGCGAATGGCTCAGGGATGCGCAGCCCTGGGACTTCGCGGCAAAGAAATTCTGAGCCGGCGACCTGGGCTCAGCAGCGCATGGCGTTGGTGGCCGAATTGCGGATGCTCTCCAGCAGGTCTTCGTCAAGGCCCACGTTGTTGTGCTCGAGCACGCGCTCGGCGCGGTAGCTCGAACGCACGAACGGCCCGGCCACCACTTCGAGAAATCCCTTGGACAGGCCGATCTCGCGGTAGCGCGCGAACTGGTCGGGCGACACGTAGCGCGCCACCGGCAGGTGGTTCTGCGTCGGGCGCATGTACTGGCCCATGGTCACGATGTCGACGTCGGCGGCACGGATGTCGTCCAGCGTCTCCTCGATCTCTTCGTCGGTCTCGCCCAGGCCCAGCATGATGCTGGTCTTGGTGACCGTGCACGGCGAATGGCCCTTGGCGAACTTGAGCACGTCCAGCGTCTGCTCGTAGCCCGCGCGCGGGTCGCGCACCGGGTGCGTGAGGCGGCGCACCGTCTCCAGGTTCTGCGCGTAGGTCGCCAAGCCCGCATCGACCACCTTCGCCACCAGTTCGTGCCGGCCCTGAAAGTCGGGCGTCAGCGCCTCCACCGCGGTATCGGGCATGCGCTTGTGGATCTCGCGGATGCAGGCCGCGTAGTGCCCCGCGCCCAGGTCCTTGAGGTCGTCGCGGTCCACCGAGGTGAGCACCACGTACTTGAGCTGCATCAGCGCCACCGCATCGGCCACGTTCACCGGCTCCAGCGGATCGAGCCAGCCGTTGGGATTGCCGGTACTCACCGAGCAGAACTTGCAGGCACGCGTGCACACCGAGCCCATGAGCATGAGCGTGGCCGTGCCGCGCCCCCAGCATTCGGCGATGTTGGGGCACTTGGATTCGGCGCAGACCGTGGAGAGCTTGTGCGACTCCACGATTTCCTTGATCTGCTGGTACTTGGCGCCGTTGGGCACGTGCACGCGCAGCCACGATGGCTTGCGCTCGGCATTCGGGATCGTGGTGAGCTCGCTCGGCTTGACGCCATCCTTGATGGCGCGCGTGCCCTGGCGGCTGGTGAACTTCGTGCCCGGTGCCGGGCGTGGAGACTCTTGCATGCGTAAACCCTGGTGAGGCGCAGCACGGCTGCGTGCGGTCTGGCGATTCTATCGGCGCACCCCAGGCCCCACTGGCGTCAGCACCATCGCCGCCGCGCCTGCCAACCCCCGCTCTTCACTCAGGCAGATTCGGGTGGTGCAGACGGGCGTTGACCTGCGTTGGCGGATACGCGAGCTGCAGCGTGATGGCACTGCACAGCATGAACATGCACCAGAAAATCAGAAAGCTGACCGAATACACCGTGCTGCGCGACCAGTCCACCTGCCAACCCAGCAAAGTCAGCGACTGCGGGTCGAGCACGGCGAACACCATCGCTTCGAGCACGGCCGCCACCAGAAAGGCGGGCCATGCGATCCACCTGAGCTGCTTTGCATGCATCTTGGTCTCCTGCTCGTCCTCTATGGCCGCGGCGTCTGCACGGATTCTGGCTCAGGCTGGCGTTGCCTGCCCATCTCTCTCGCATTGCGACTGCCGGTGCGATTGCGGGCCTGCAGCGCGGGTTCGAGCGCACCGCCCTGTTCCTGCGCCGCAGCCGATGAGCCGCCCGCCGCCGGCTCCAGCGGCACCTGCAACGCCAGATACAGCGTCACGGCGCTGGCCGCAATGGCCGCCGCCGTCAACCCCATGATGAGCCAGAGGTAGCCCGAGCGCCACCAAACCTGGGCAGGAATTTCCCGGGCCATCATCCGCCTCGCCTCATTGCGGCACGAAAAACACCGACTTCTCGCGCACGCTGCCCGCCGCAGGCGCGCTCACGATGAAATCGAAACCGTGGGAACCGGCGGAGGCGCCGCCGTAGGGCAGACGCAACTGCACCGGCACCGATGTCGATTGCTCGGGGGCCACCACCACCGTGACCGGGCTGCCCTCGGCCAGCGACAGGCCCGGCAGGCCGTCCACCCCCAGCGTGAACACCTGCTCCTGCTCGGTCGCATTCATGATATGGATGCGGTAGATGTTCTCGATCTGCCCGCCCTTGACCAGCCGCGCCAGCGTCGCCCGGTCGCGCATCACGTCCACCTTGAAGGGTGTGCGCACCCACAGGCTGGTGACGAAGACCACCATCGCGACCGCCAGGATGGTCGCATAGACCAACACCCGCGGGCGCAGCACACGCCGCAGAATGTCGCGCCGGCTCCAGTCGCCTGCGATTGCCGCTTCGGTCGAATAACGGATCAGGCCGCGCGGATAGCCCATGGTATCCATCACCTCGTCGCAGGCGTCGATGCAGGCGGCGCAGCTGATGCATTCGTACTGCAGCCCGTCGCGGATGTCGATGCCGGTCGGACAGACCTGCACGCACAGAGTGCAATCGATGCAATCGCCCAGCCCCAAGGCCAAGGGATCGGCCTTCTTCGACCGCTTGCCGCGCGGATCGCCGCGCTTTTTCACGTAGGTGACGATGAGTGTGTCGCGGTCGAACATCGCGCCCTGAAAGCGCGCATAGGGGCACATGTACTTGCAGACCTGCTCGCGCATGAAGCCCGCGTTGCCCCAGGTCGCGAAACTGTAGAACAGCACCCAGAACAGCGCCCACGGCCCCACCGAAAAGGCCATGACGCTTGTCGCGAGCCCATGGATGGGCGTGAAATAGCCGACAAAGGTGAACCCCGTCCACAGCCCGATCGCAATCCAGACGACATGCTTGCCCGCCTTGCGCCAGAGCTTGTTCCAGGACATCGGCGCGGCGTCCAGCCGCATGCGCTGGGCCCGGTTGCCTTCGAATTTCTCCTCCACCCAGAGGAAGATCTCCGTGTAGACCGTCTGCGGACACGCATAGCCGCACCATTGGCGCCCGGCCATGGCGGTGAACAGAAACAGCAGCAACGCCGAGAGAATGAGCAGCGCCGCCAGGTAGAACACATCCTGGGGATACAGCACCAGCCCGAAGATGTAGAAGCGCCGCGCGTCGATGTCGAACAGCATCGCCTGGCGCCCACCCCACTGCAGCCACGGCATGCCGTAGAAGAACAGCTGTGTCGCGAAGACGAAGAACCAGCGCCAGCGGGTGTAGATCCCCCTGGCGGTACGCGGGTGGATCTTCCCGTGCCTCTGAACTGCTGCAGCGGTGCCGGCGGCCGACATCGTCAATATCCGTCAAGCGTGCGACGAGAATGCGCCGCACGTTCCCATGAAGGCCAGGAACTCCACCCGGTCACTGCGCCCCCGCGGGCTGGCCACCGCCCAGCCCCCAGACGTAGGCGGCGAGCACGCGCAACTGTTCGGAGGAGAACTTGTCCTTCCACGCGGGCATCTGCGCCGTCTTGCCGTTGTCCACCATCTCCACGACGTGCGCCACGTTGTCCGGACCGTGCGTGAAGATCCCATCGGTGAGGTTCGGCGCCCCCAGCGCCGGGTTGCCCTTGCCGTCCGGCCCGTGGCAGGCGGCGCAGACCTCCTCGAACTTCCCGCGCCCGGTCGTGGCCAGCGCGGCATCGTGCTTGCCGCCCGAGAGGCTCATCACATAGTTCGCCACGGCGCGCACATCGTCCGCGGAACCCACGGCCTCGGCCATGGGCGGCATCATGCCAACGCGCCCATCCGTGATCGTCTCCAGAATGGCATCGGGCGTTCCGCCCCAGTTCCAGTGCGCATCCATCAGGTTGGGAAATCCCTTGCTGCCGCGTGCGTCGCTGCCGTGGCATTGCGCGCAGTTGTTCATGAACAGACGATCGCCGATGGCGCGCGCATTCGCGTCCTTGGCCAGCTGCTCCACGCTCTGGCCTGCAAAGGCCGCGTAGATGGGGGCGATCCTGGCCTCGTAGTCCTGCACCTCCTTCGCATGCTGGCCTTTCTGCGTCCAGCCCAGCGTGCCGTCATAGGTACCCAGCCCCGGATACAGCACCAGATACAGCAGGGCGAACACGCAGCTGATGGCGAACATCATGACCCACCAGCGTGGCAATGGATTGTTCTTTTCAGCCAGGTCGCCATCCCAGACATGGCCCGTGGATGCATCCGGGTCGACTTCGGCATTCATCCGGAGGGTCCACCACAGCAAGGCCACACAGGCCAGCACGCCGACCAGCGTGATGCCGGCCACGTAGAGAGACCAGAAACTGCTCGTGAAATCGCTCATGCTTTGTCTTCCCGTGTGGCGCCCACCCGCTTCGCAGGCATGTCGTCGTCCAGAAGAGGCAGGCGCGCGGCCTCTTCAAAACCGGCGCGATTGCGCGCCGACCAGGCCCACAGGCCAATCACGACAAAGGTGACGAAAGCCAGTACCGTGTACAGGCTGTGCAGCCATTCAGCATCCATGGTGTGGTTCCTCGCTGCTTATTTCCGGTGAATGCCCAGGACCTGCAGGTAGGCAATCAAGGCCTGCAGCTCGTTCCTGCCCTCGACTTCCGCCGGGGCCTGGGCGATCTCTTCGTCGGTGTACGGTGCGCCCAAGGCACGCAAACCGCGCATGTGGGCCTGAATGCTCGTGCTGTCGGCAGGCGTCTTTTCAAGCCACGGATAGGCCGGCATGTTCGATTCGGGCACCACCGCGCGCGGGTTGTTCAGGTGCACCGCATGCCAATCATCGCTGTAGCGCCCCCCCACGCGCGCCAGATCGGGCCCGGTGCGCTTGCTGCCCCACAGGTGCGGATGGTCATAGACGTATTCCCCCGCGACGGACACCGGCCCATAGCGCAGCGACTCGTGCTGCAGCGAGCGGATCATCTGCGAGTGGCAGTTGTTGCAGCCTTCGCGGATGTAGATGTCGCGCCCCACGACCTGCAGCGCGGTGTAGGGCCTCAGACCCTCGATCGGCTGCGTGGTCGATTTCTGGAAAAACAACGGGACGATTTCCACCAGCCCACCGATCGCCACCACCAGCAGCACCAGCACGATCATCAGGAAATTGTTGGTTTCAATGCGGGCGTGGCCGCGGATTTCTTCTTGAGCCATGTCGTTGGTTCTCTTTCGTCGAGCGGACTTCAGGCGTGCGCCACCATGGGCGGGACGCTGACCACGGGTGCGCGCCCCGCATTCATGGTCTTGATCACGTTCCACAGCATGATGAGCATGCCGCTCAGGTACATCAGCCCGCCCACCAGGCGCACCACGTAGAACGGGTAGGTGGCCTTGACGCCTTCGACGAAGGCATAGGTGAGCGTGCCGTCGTCATTGACGGCGCGCCACATCAGGCCCTGCATCACGCCGGCAATCCACATCGAGGCGATGTACAGCACGATGCCCAGCGTGGAGATCCAGAAGTGCAGCTCGATCGCGCGCGTCGAATACATGCTCGTGCGACCGTACAGGCGCGGGATCAGCCAGTACAGCGATCCCATGGTGATGAAACCCACCCATCCCAGTGCCCCCGAGTGCACGTGCCCTATCGTCCAGTCGGTGTAGTGGCTCAGCGCATTCATGGTCTTGATCGACAGCAGCGAGCCCTCGAAGGTCGCCATGCCGTAGAACGACAGCGACACGACCATGAAACGGATGATGGGGTCGGTGCGCAGCTTGTGCCAGGCGCCCGAGAGCGTCATGATGCCGTTGATCATCCCGCCCCAGCTCGGGGCCAGCAGGATGATGGAAAACACCATGCCCACAGACTGCGTCCAGTCGGGCAGCGCCGTGTAGTGCAGATGGTGGGGGCCGGCCCACATGTAAGTGAAGATCAGCGCCCAGAAGTGCACGATGGACAGGCGGTAGCTGTAGATCGGGCGCTGGGCGGCCTTCGGGATGAAGTAGTACATCATCCCCAGAAAGCCCGCCGTCAGCAGGAAACCCACGGCGTTGTGGCCGTACCACCACTGCACCATCGCATCCTGCACCCCGGCGTAGGCCGAGTAGGACTTGAACCAGCCCACCGGCAACTCGACGTTGTTGCCGACATGCAGCAGGGCGATGGCGATGATGAACGCGCCATAGAACCAGTTGGCCACGTAGATGTGACTCATCTTGCGCCTGGCGATGGTGCCGAAGAACACGATGGCGTAGGCGATCCAGACGACCGTGATCAGAATATCGATAGGCCACTCGAGCTCGGCGTACTCCTTTGAAGACGTGAGCCCCATCGGCAAGGTGATGACCGCGCCCACCAGGGCCAGCTGCCAGCCCCAGAACACGAAGGCCGGCAGTCCATTGCCACCAAAAAGCCTGGCCTGGCAAGTGCGCTGCACCACGTAGAGCGAGGTGCCGATCAGCGCCGAGCCGCCAAAGGCGAAGATGACCCCGTTGGTGTGCAGGGGCCGCAGCCGCCCGTAACTGAACCAGGGGATACCGAAATTGAGCTCGGGCCAGGCCAGCTGCGCCGCTGCAATCACGCCGACCAGCATGCCGATCGCACCCCAGACCACGGTCGTGACCGCAAACTGGCGGACCACCTTGTCGTTGTACATCGGCACAGAGTTGTTCGCGGTGTTCATCTAAGGGTTTCCTCTAATATGCCGACCGATTATCCATAGGATGAACATGGTCAATTTGACATAGCTCAATCATTCTCGAGAATCCGCCCTCCCTCGCGTTCCAGATCCTCGAATTGGCCGCCAAAAATGGCCCAGGCCAGCGCGCCCACGATCAGGAGCGCAAGCACCACCGACAGGGGAATGAGCAGGTAAAGAATGTCCATCAGGCGTTCCTCGATCGATCCTCGCGATTCAGGCGCATCGCATTGGCCACCACCAGCAGCGAACTGGCCGCCATGCCCAGGCCCGCAGCCCAGGCCGGCATGAAGCCCAGCACCGCCAGCGGCAGGGCTGCGGCGTTGTAAACAAGCGCCCAGGCCAGGTTCTGTCTGACGACATCCATCGTCCGCCGGGCTTGCCGATGTGCCCATGCCAGCGGCATGAGCCGCTCCCCCAGAACCACGAAATCCGAGCGCGCCTGCGCCAGCGGCACCGCCCGCCCGAAGGCAAATGACACATGCGCCGCCGCGAGCACCGGGCCGTCGTTGAGCCCGTCGCCCACCATCGCGGTGCGATGGCCCTGCCGGTGCAGCGCCTGCAGCTGGTGCAGCTTGTCGTCCGGCGTGCAGTCTCCGATGGCAGCGTCTATCCCCGCCACCAGGCCGATGCGCCTGACCGTGGCGTCGCGGTCGCCCGACAGGAGGCGGCAATCGAGCCCCTGCGCCCGCAGCGCGGCGACGGTCTGTGCGGCATCGCCGCGCAAGTCCTCTTCAAAATCAAAACTTGCGAGCCACCCCTGCTCATCCGCAAGATGGCTCACGGGTCCACGGGACGACCGATCGGACTGCCCCCCGGCCACACCGCAAAGTGCGGCCGACCCGAGACGATGCAGAACCGGCACACCCGCCACCTCCAGGCTGCCCTGCAACCCCTGGCCTGCCGTTTCCTGTACCTCCCTGGCCTGCGCGCACCCACCGGTCGCCGCGACGATGGCCCGCGAGACGGGATGCAGGCTGTGACTCGCCAGCCCCGCGGCCAGCATCAGCGCCTGCTCACGTGTGACGCCGGACCGCGTGCGCACGCCCACGAGCACAAAAGCATCGGAGGTGAGCGTGCCGGTCTTGTCGAACACCATGGTGTCGACCTGGGTCAGCGTCTCGATCGCCTGCAGGCGCCGCACCAGAATGCCGCGACGCGCCAGGGCGGCAGCGCTCGCGAGCATGGCCGCCGGCGTGGCCAGCGACAGGGCACAGGGGCAGGTCACCACCAGCACGGCCACCGCCACCATCACCGCACGCGCCGGATCGATGGGCCACCACCAGGCCCCGGCCAACGCCGCCGCCAGCAGCACGGCGGCCAGAAAGGGCTTGGCCACGCGATCGGCCAGCCGCGCCAGATCGGGTTTGCCGATGGCCGCCTGCTCCATGAGCGCCACGATATGGGCATAGCGCGTTTGCAATCCGACCGCGCGCACGCGCACATCGACAGGCGCACCCAGGTTGTAACTGCCAGCGATGACAGCATGGCCCACATCACGCGCCACCGGCCGCGACTCGCCCGTGAGCAGCGCCTCGTCCACGGTGGTGGCGCCCGCAACCACCTCGCCATCGGCCACGAAGGCCGCGCCCGGCAGCACGCGAACCACGTCGCCGACGCGCACGCGCCGCGCCGTCACGCGCCGCCAGGTGCCATCTGCCTCGCGGCGCTCGACACTGTCGGGCAGGCGATGCATCAGCGCCTCCAGCGCGCCGGCCGAGCGGTCGCGCAGGCGCGTTTCAAGCCAGCGCCCCGCGAGCAGGAAGAACACGAACATCGTGAGCGAATCGAAATACACCTGATGCCCGAACGCTCCCTCGGGCTCGAACGTACCCAGGCTGCTGACGATGAAGGTGAGCAGCATGCCGAGCGCCACCGGCAAATCCATGCCGATGCGCCTGCAGCGCAGGTCGCGCCACGCGGCATTGAAGAACGGCCGACAGGAAAAAAGCATGACCGGCAGCGACAGCACCCACTGCGCCCAGCGCAGCAGGTGCTCGAGATCGGGGGTCATCGCGCCGGGCTCGGCAATGTAGGCGGGTACCGCGTACATCATCACCTGCATCATGCAGACGCCCGCAACCCCCAGGCGCCAGAGCATGCGTCGGCTCTCGGCCTGCCTGCGCGCGCCCGCGCCGATGTCCTGCACCGGCAAGACGCCGTAGCCACTGCCTTCCAGGGCGCGCATCCAGCGTGAAGGGCGAGCCACCTGCTCGTCCCAGATCACGCGGCCGCGCTGGCTCGCGGCATTGACCTCGACCCGCACCACCCCCTGGACACGGCCCAGCACCTGCTCCAGCGTGATGGCGCAGGCCGCGCAATGCATGCCCTCGAAGGCCACGAAGGATTCCCACAACCCGCCGCCGGCTCCCAGGGGTCGGCTGAACGCCTGCCACTCGTCGCGCTCGTCGAGCAAGCTCAGATCGGATTCGGCCGCCCGTGCACCGGAACGTCCGGGCGGGGGCCACGAGGCGGGAAACGGAGCGTCTGCTCCCTGCATCACGGTCGTCCTGGTAAAGCCTGAGGCCGTGTCGGCCTCCAAGGGCGAGCTTTGGAAACGGCGCGCAGTCTAGCGATTTTTCATCAGATATCCATTTATCGATAGTGGATATTCCACCTGCTCTTGCGTTACATCAATACCCCGCACCCCTGGCGCCCACCGGGCCAGGTCGGGGCCGGCGATCCCTGGCGGCTTTCCTAGAATCCATGGATGCAGATTTCCCTTGCGCTCACCGGTTTGCTGATGGGATTGGCAGGCAGCCCGCACTGCATCGCCATGTGCGGCGCGGCCTGCGCCGGCATCGGCCAGGCGGCCGCCCCGCGCACGTCGCATGCCCTGGCGCTGTTCCAGCTCGGGCGCCTCCTGGGTTATGCGGCGCTGGGCGCGCTCGCTGGCGCATCGATGCAGGGCCTGGGCTGGCTCACGGTGCAATCGGCGGCGATCAGACCGCTATGGAGTCTGGTTCACGTGGCCGCCGCCGTGCTCGGGCTGGCCTTGCTCGTTCTCGGGCGCCAGCCGCTCTGGCTGGAGCTGGGCGCACGGCGCATCTGGCTGCGCGTGCGCGATGCCACACGCGCCATGGGACTGGCCGCGCCGCTGGGCCTGGGCACGGCCTGGGCCCTGCTGCCCTGCGGCTTGCTCTATTCGGCCGTCATGGTCGCGGCGCTGGCCGATGGCGCGGCGGGTGGCGCGGCCGTGATGGCGCTGTTCGCGCTGGGTTCGGGTGCGGCGCTCTGGGCAGGTCCCTGGCTGATGCTGAGGCTGGGGCGGCTGGGACGCGGCACGTGGGGCATGCGGGCGGCGGGCGCCGCACTCCTGGCCACCGCAGCCTGGGCGCTGTGGATGGGTCTGGCGCACGAGCAGGCGCCATGGTGCGTCACGCCCGCATGAAGCGCTGCGACATCGCGGCCGCACCGTCACAATCACCCCATGCAAATCGCCACCTGGAACATCAATTCACTCGCCGTGCGCCTGCCGCAGGTACTGGCCTGGCTGGCCGCGAATCCCGTTGACGCGCTCGCGCTGCAGGAGCTCAAGCTCACCGACGACAAATTCCCGCACGACGCCTTCGAGCTCGCGGGCTACCACAGTGTGTGCTTCGGGCAGAAAACCTACAACGGCGTCGCGCTCATCACGCGCCAGCCGGTGCAGGACACGGTGCGCAACATCACGGGTTTTGAAGACGATCAGGCGCGCGTGATCGGTGCCACGCTGCCCCTGCCCGGCGGCGCACTGCGGCTCATCAACGGCTACTTCGTGAATGGGCAGGCGCCCGGCACCGACAAATTCGATTACAAGATGCGCTGGCTCACCGCGCTGCACGACTGGCTGCGCGAGGAGCTCAAGGCCCACCCCTGCCTGGTGCTCGCAGGTGACTTCAACATCGTCCCCGAAGACCGGGACTCATGCGACCCGGAGGGCCTCAAGGGCACCATCCTGCATACGGATGAAGAGCGCACGCATTTCCAGAACCTGCTCGCTCTCGGGCTGAACGACAGCTTCCGGCTGTTCGAGCAACCGGAAAACACGTTCTCGTGGTGGGATTACCGCATGCTCGCCTTCCAGAAGAACCGCGGTCTGCGCATCGACCACATTCTGGTGAGCGATGCGCTCAAAGGCCTGGCGCGAACCTGCTCGGTTGACCGCGCGCCACGCAAGAACAAGCAACCCAGCGACCATGCGCCCGTGGTGCTGACCCTGGAGATACCCGCCTCATGAGGGCAGCGCCGCCCGATCTTTCCGAGCTGGCGCGCCCAGCAACCGAGCCTGTGCGTGTGCTCATGGTCTGCATGGGCAACATCTGCCGCAGCCCGACGGCCGAAGGCGTGCTGCGCAAGATGGCGCTCGACGCGGGTCTGGCGCAGCGCTGCGAAGTGGATTCGGCCGGCACGCACGACTATCACGTTGGCCAGCCGCCCGACGCGCGCGCGAGGCGCCACGCCAGCGCGCGCGGCTACGACATTTCGGCCCACCGCGCCCGCGAACTCACGGCGCGGGATTTCGAGCATTTCGACCTGGTGCTGGTGATGGATGGCGCCAACGAGGCCGCGGCACGCGCGCTGTGCCCGGCGCCGCGGCGCTCGTGCATACATCGCCTGACGGACTTCTGCACCATCCACGCGTGCCGTGAAGTGCCCGATCCGTACTACGGCGGCGACGCCGGGTTCGAGCGGGTGCTGGACCTGGCCGAAGACGCCAGCCGCAGCGTACTCTCCCGACTGCGGCTTACTTAGTGCGCTCCAGCTCGCGGCGGATGCCGTCCACATCGGCCTGCGCCCGGTCGAGCTTGGCTTTCAGGTCGGCCGTGCGCTCCTGGTACGCCTGCGTGTTGCGCATTTCGAGCGCACTCTTTTCCGGAAAGCCGTTGTTGTACGTTTTGGTGAGTTCGGCCAGTTTGGTCTCGGCCTTGCGCAACTCATCCTGCAGGATGGCGCGCCGATCCGAATCACGCGCCTTCTGGTCGGCCTCGCTCACCTTGGGGGCACCGGCGGGCGAAGCCGCCGCCGGCGCAGGCGTCGGCTTGCTGCTTTGCAGCACCGTGACGTTGCCGCCCTCCACGATCTTGCAGCCGCGCTCCTTGGCCTGGCTCGCGTTGTTGGTGTACTCGTTGCCACAACGGTAGATGCGGTCTTGCGCGTGCGCCGGCAGCACCGCCAGCACGGCCAGCAGGGAAGTCAGGGCAAACAGGATGTGTTTCATGCGTAACCTTGAAAAACCAGCCGCGCCGGCCAGCTGAACGGACAAGTATCTGCCAAACGCGCGTCCGGGCCGCGAGGCCGACATCACAAAGCGTAATACAAGTCGTACTCCACCGGGTGCGGCGTCATGCGCACACGCTGTACCTCGGCCTGCTTGAGTTCGATGTAGGCATCGAGCATGCCGTCGGAGAATACGCCGCCGCGTGTGAGGAAGGCACGATCGGCCTCCAGCGCGGCCAGCGCTTCTTCCAGACTGGCGCAGACCGTGGGCACCTGGCGATCTTCCTCGGGCGGCAGGTGGTAGAGATCCTTGGTGGCGGCCTCCCCCGGGTGAATGCGGTTTTCCACGCCATCGAGCCCGGCCATCATCAGTGCCGCGAAGCACAGGTAGGGATTGGCCAACGGATCGGGGAAACGCGCTTCCACGCGCCGCCCCCTGGGGTTGGCGACGTAGGGGATGCGGATCGACGCCGAGCGGTTGCGCGCGCTGTAGGCGAGCTTGACCGGCGCTTCAAACCCCGGCACCAGGCGCTTGTAGCTGTTGGTGCCCGGGTTGGTGATGGCGTTGAGCGCCTTGGCGTGCTTGATGAGGCCGCCAATGTAGTACAGCGCGAAGTCCGAAAGCCCCGCATAGCCGTCGCCGGCGAACAGGTTCTTGCCATCCTTCCAGATCGACTGGTGCACGTGCATGCCGCTGCCATTGTCGCCCGCGTAGGGCTTGGGCATGAAGGTGACGGTCTTGCCGTACGAGTCGGCCACGTTCCAGATCACGTACTTCATGAGCTGGGTCCAGTCGGCACGCTGCACAAGTGTGGAGAACTTCGTGCCGATCTCGTTCTGGCCGGCGCCGCCCACCTCATGATGAAACACCTCGACCGGAATGCCGAGCGATTCGAGCACCCCCGCCATCTCGGCGCGCAGGTCCTGGCTGCTGTCCACCGGCGGCACCGGCATGTAGCCGCCCTTGGTGCCGGGGCGATGGCCGCGATTGCCGCTGTCGAATTTCGCACCGCTGTTCCAGGGTGCTTCGTATTCGTCGATTTCAAAGAACACGTCTCCGGGCTGCGTGCCCCAGCGGACGTTGTCGAAAATGAAGAATTCCGGCTCGGGCCCGAAATACGCGGTATCCCCCAGGCCCGAGGCCTTCAGGTAGGCCTCGGCGCGCTTGGCGATCGAGCGCGGGTCGCGGTCGTAAGCCTTGCCGTCGCCGGGCTCGACCACGTCGCACTGCAGCAGGAGCGTGGTCTGCTCGAAGAAGGGGTCGATGTTGGCGGTGGCCGGGTCGGGCATGAGCTGCATGTCCGACGCCTCGATGCCCTTCCAGCCCGGCATGGACGAGCCATCGAACGCATGGCCGTTGGTGAACTTGTCTTCGTCGAAGTGCGACACGGGCACGGTGACGTGGTGCTCCTTGCCGCGCGTGTCGGTAAAGCGCAGATCGATGAAACGCACCTTGTGCTCCTGCACCATCTGCATCACGTCGGCGACGGTCTTGGCCATCTGGCAACTCCTGAAAAATTCACGGCCACATGCCTGGAAAGGCACGGGCGAAAGGCAAGGATTCTACGGTGCGCCTGCTCAGAACTTGCGTTCGATTTCCGGCCCGAGCCGCATCGGCAGGGCACGCAAGGCGGCCAGCAGCTCCTGCCAGGCGGCCGGCACCCTTTGCGCCGCGCCCTTGACGCCCAGTTCGATGTGCACGCCATGTACCGGATGATCGACGCTGGGCAGGCTGAACACCTTGACGCCCGGATGCGCCGACTCGATGCGCTCCATAAGCGGGGTGAGCGCCGACTCTGCCGCGCCGTGGATGACGATGGAATGCTCCAGCTGCGGCGCGCGGTGAAACCACTGGCTGCAGGTGCTTTCCAGCACCCATTCGATCATGGGCCAGGCCATCACGGGAAAGCCCGGCACGAAGTGCACCCAGCCGCCTCCCGGCCCGGCGCAGGAAAATCCGGCGATCTTGTTGTACGCGTTGGGAATGAGGCGTGCGTCCTGCGGCAGCACGCCCATCTGCAGCCGCTGCATGTTGTCGGCGCGCGCAGCATCGAACGCCTCGCCCTTCTCGCGTGCCATGTCCTGCATGCGCTCGGTGATCAGGGCCTGCGCCTCGGGGTGCGGCGCCAGCGGCACCCCCAGCGCCTGCGCCGCGCACTGGCGTGTGTGGTCGTCGGGCGTGGCGCCGATGCCGCCGCAGCTGAAGACCACGTCGCTTGAGGCGAAGGCCCGCTCCAGCGCCTGCGTGATGCGGCCGCGGTTGTCGCCGACGAGCTCCATCCACGCCAGTTGCAAGCCACGCTCGGCCAGCAGACGGATCACCGCGGGCAAATGCTTGTCGACGCGCTTGCCCGACAGGATCTCGTCTCCGATGATGAGCAGGCCGAACGCGGGCGTCATGATGGGTCGGTCCCCGGCAGAACCGGGGTGGCGGTGACCTCGATCACCGGGGCAGCCGCACTGCCCTGCGGGGTGGTCGGCTCCTGGGCACGCAGCTGTTGCAGGCTCGCCAGGCAGTAATGCGCAAACCACAGCGACGAAAACGCAAACACCAGCGTGTAGATCCAGATGGCCACCGGAATCAGCACCACGAAGGCCGCGGCGAATACCACGCCCGAGGCCCAGACGATGCCCGGCGCCGCGCCCAGGAAACCGCAGAGCACGCCGATCACGAGCAAGCTTCCCCTGTGCCGGGTGAAAAGGGTCTTGCGCTCCTCCTTGCTGGCGTGCTCGGAAAGCGCATCGAACGCCATCACGCGGTAGGTGAGCCAGCCCCAGATGAGCGGCGGCAGCACCAGCACCAGCGGCGGAATGAGCCACAGCGGCATCGAGAGCACGAGCGCGACGAGGGCCAGCAGCGTCGATGAGAGCGACCACCAGACGCTGGTGACGAAACCCGCGCCGTGGCGGCGCTGCAGGTCCGGAAAGCGCCGCTTGGCCACCAGGTCGACGATGGCGGGCACCATCAGCACCGAAACCGTCAGCACACAGACGAAGACCACCACCGGCATCGTCATGAGCACGACGAACAGGGGCGCGAGCAGCGTCGGTACATCGCTCACGCCCAGGTGCGCGAGCCACCCCCAGACCGTGCCCAGCCAGCTCGTGCCATCGAGCGTGGACTGCATCCACGCCACCGCCGGGGTCCAGAACAAATACCACGCCACGCCCGCGACGGCACTGATCAGCACCAGCGGCAGCAGCGACAGCGCGATGATGCGCGGCATCAGGCAATAGCCGACGGCGCGCCAGAAGGAATCGATCAAGGCTCCCATGGTGCGGCGAAGCATAGCGCCTCGCGTCTACTCCCGCAGCGCATTTTTGAGCTGCTCGCCCACGGCCGGCCGCTCGGCAAACGGATTGGGCGGATTCCCGCCACCGACGATGGCCTGCATGCGCTGGGCCACGCTTTCAAGCGCCCTGGGGTGGCTGTAGACATAGAAGTGATCCTGCGCCACCGCTTCAAAGACTCTGGCCGCCACGTCGGCCGCGGACACCTTGCCGCTCGCCACGGCCTTGTCCATCATGGCCTGGCCAATGCGCTGGCTGGCGGTGACCGGCGCACCCTGCATGGCTGCCGGGCGGTTGCGCTCGCTGTGCGCAATGCCGGTGGCCACGAAATACGGGCACAACACGCTGGCGCCGATCTGATCGGTGACAAGGCGCAGGTCCTGGTACAGCGTCTCGGTGAGGGCCACCACCGCATGTTTGCTGACGTTGTACACACCCATGTTGGGCATCGTCACCAACCCGGCCATGCTGGCCGTGTTCACGATGTGTCCGCGCCAGTTCGCATCGGAGCGCGCCGCCGCGAGCATCATGGGCGTGAACAGGCGCACGCCATGGATCACGCCCCAGAGGTTCACGCCCAGCACCCACTGCCAGTCGGCGAGCGTGTTTTCCCAGATGAGCCCGGCCGAGCCGACCCCCGCGTTGTTGAACACGAAGTGCGGCGCACCAAAGCGCTGCTGCACGGCATCGGCCAGCGCCTGCATCTGACCGGCGTCGGAGACATCGACCCGGTGCGCCAGCAGCTCCACGCCACGAGGTTCAAGTTCGGCCACCGCCTTGTCCAGCGCGTCCTGCTGCACGTCGACCAGCACCAGCCGCATGCCGCGATGCGCCGCGATGCGCGCGCATTCCAGGCCAAACCCCGAACCAGCCCCGGTCAGAACCGCCGTTTTGCCTTCAAAGTGTTCGATCATGGCATTTCCCCATCACACCAGCTGGACCAGCTGCTTGCCCACGTTCCTGCCATGCAGCAGGCCGATGAAGGCCTCGGGCGCGCTCGCCAGGCCTTGCGCCACGGTCTCGCGCGGGTGCAGCTTGCCGGCCCGCACCAGACCCGTGAGTTCGGCCAGTGCTTGCGGCCAGAGCTGCAGGTGTTCGCTCACGATGAAGCCTTCCACGCGCATGCGGTTGACGAGCATGAGTGCCGGGTTGAGCAGCGGCAGCGGCTGGCCATCGTAGCCCGCGACCATGCCGCACAGGGCCACGCGCGAGAACGCATTGGCGCGCAGCAGCACGGCATCGAACACCGTGCCGCCCACGTTCTCGAAGTGGCCGTCGATGCCGTCGGGACATGCCGTCTTGAGCGCCTGTGACATCGCCCTGAGGTCGCCGTGCTCACGGTAGTCGATGCAGGCATCGAAGCCCAGTTCATCGACCGCATAGGCGCACTTGAGCGGCCCGCCCGCGATGCCCACCACGCGGCAGCCGCGCGCCTTCGCCAGCGCCGCGAAGGCGCTGCCGACCGCGCCCGTGGCCGCGCTCACCGTGAGCGTCTGCCCGGGCTTGGGTTCGATGATCTGCGTGAGCCCATACCACGCCGTCACGCCCGGCATGCCCACGGCCCCGAGGTAATACGAAAGCGGCACCGCGCCGGCGTCCACCACCCGCAACGCACCCGCTTCATCACCATCGACGACGCTGTACTCCTGCCAGCCGCCCATGCCCACCACCTTGTCACCCACCGCATAGCGCGCATGGCGGCTTTGCACGACCTCGCCGACCGTGCCGCCGATCATCACCTCGCCCAGCGGCTGGCTGGCGGCGTAGCTCTTGCCCTCGTTCATGCGCCCGCGCATGTAGGGGTCCAGACTCAGGTAGTGATGTCGCACCAGCACCTGCCCTTCGGCCAGCGCCGGCGTGTCCGCGGTCACCAGGCGGAAGTTGTCCGCCGTGGCGGCGCCCCGAGGGCGGCTGTCGAGAAGGATTTGTTGATTGATGGGCATGTTTGCTACTCTTTAAAGAGCTGCCTTCGCTTGATAGACAAGCGTTACAGCCATATTTCGTTCAAATTCAAGTGGATGATCCGCTTCCGGATGAACGAACCCGGGAAACATATTTGAATGTGCCCGTGGCGTGGCAGCAGGCACGGCCCTCGGCATCGAACACCGTGCCTTCGGCAAACGCCAGGCTGCGCGTGCGGTGCAGCAGCTGGCCGCGCGCCAGCATCCGCCCCATGGCCGGGCGCCAGAAGCTGGTCTTCATCTCCACCGTGACCATGCCCATGCCGCGCGCCAGCGCCTCGCTGCGCGCGGCCATGGCCAGCGTCACGTCCAGCAGCGTCATGAGCGCGCCGCCATGCGCGATGCCCCAGGAATTGAGGTGCTCGGGCCGTGCTTCGTAATGCAGCTCGGAACTGCCCTCGCCCATCCGCACCAGCGTGATGCCCAGCGCCTGAACGAAGGGAATCTCGATGTCGAACCCCAGGCTCGCGGACATCGCCTCAGCCCGCAACGATCGCGCTCACGCCGCCATCGACGGCCATCCACTGCCCGGTGATGTGCTTGCCCGCGTCGCTGGCGTACAGCAGCACCAGGCCCTTGAGGTCTTCATCGTCGCCCAGGCGGTGCAGCGGCGCGTGGGCCGTCATCTTGTCCTCGCCCATGGTGTCGATGAGCACGCTGGCCATCCTGGTGCGGAAGAACCCCGGGCAGACCGCGTTCACGCGGATGCCGTAATGCCCCCATTCGCCCGCCAGCGCCCGTGTGAAATTGAGCACCGCGCCCTTGGACGTGTTGTAGGCGATGGTCTTCATCGCCAGCGGGTTGCCGCCCAGCCCCGCGATCGACGCGATGTTGATGATGGAGCCCTTGCCGCGCGGGATCATGCTGGCCTTGGCCACGGCCTGCGACAGCAGGAAGTAGCCGCGCACGTTCAGGTTCATCACCTTGTCCCAGGCCGCCACGGGATGGTCCTCCGCGGGGGCGCCCCAGCTCGCGCCGGCGTTGTTCACGAGGATGTCCACGTCGCCCATGCGCTGCAGCGTCTCGCTCGCCAGGCGCTGAATGTCAGCTTCCTGCGCGCAGTCCGCGGCGATCCAGCGCGCGGCTATGCCCGCGGCCTGCAACTCAGCCGCGGCATGCTCGAGCTCCTCGGCCTTGCGGCTCGCGAGCATGACGCGCGCGCCCGCTTCACCGAGCGCCCGCGCCATCTGCAGCCCCAGGCCGCGCGAGCCACCGGTGACGAGCGCCACCTTGCCCGAAAGATCGAAAAGTTGTTGCACCGTGCGTGCCGTCATGCGGAGTCTCCCATCGTGCTTCGGGCATGCCACCGATGCCCGTTGGCCCATTGTGGCGCGCCGCCGCGCGCTCGCCTGTCGCCTGCGCGAACACGAACGCAGTATCCTCACGGGTTTCGTCCCTGCATCTGCCATGCCCCCCCTTTCCAGCAACGCGCCGATCGGTGTTTTTGACAGCGGCATCGGGGGACTGAGCGTGCTGCGGGCGCTGCGCGAAGAACTGCCGCACGAGCGCTTCGTGTACCTGGCCGACAGCGCCCACACGCCCTACGGAGAGAAAGGCGACGCCTTCGTGCGCGGACGCAGCCTGGCCATCACCCGCCATCTGGTGAGCGAACATGCGATCAAACTGCTGGTGGTGGCATGCAACACCGCCACCGCCGCGGCGGTGCATCTCCTGCGCGACACGTTTCCCGATCTGGCCATGGTGGGCGTCGAGCCCGCGCTCAAGCCCGCGGCGCACACCAGCCGCACCCACCACGTGGGTGTGCTTGCAACCCGCGGCACAGTGGCCAGCGCACGCTTTGGCGAGCTGCTGGCCCGCAACAACGAGCACACGCAATTTTCGGTGCAGGCTTGCGACGGCCTGGCACAGGCCATCGAACAAAGCACACTCGAGCCCCTGCCCGCGGCAGCGTCATTGGAAAAAACAAGAGCGCTTTGCGCCCGTTACATGGGCGCTCTCGGCCCGTTTGGCACCAGGGATGGTGAGATGGACACGCTGGTGCTCGGCTGCACGCACTATGTCTTCGCGGAGCCCCTGCTCAGGGAACTGGCGGGCCCCGGAATCCGCATCATCGAAACCGGAGCCGCCGTGGCGCGCCAGGCAAAACGTCTCCTGCAAGAGCGCGCACTGCTTATCGATCCAGGAACCCGGCCGCACGGCGGCGATGTCGAGCTCTACACCAGCGCCGCGCCGACCGCTTTGCAAGCCGCCGCCCAGCGCTGGCTGAGCTTTCCCATCAGCCGCTGCGCCACCGTCTCGCTTCCCTGACCCGGGTCAGTGCAGGTGGCGCGGGCGGCGATTGCCGCCACGCCCGCCCGTGCCGCGCGGGCGCTTGCTCAAGTCGAGCGAGCTCACGAGCGCGTCGAAACGGTCGGAAAAGAGCTTGTCGATCTCGGTCACCACGCCCGCGAGCTCCGAGGCATCGAAATGGCGCTCCATGACGTTGACCACGTCCTGCACCAGCATGTCGCGCTGCACCTGCATGATGGCCGCGGGCGTGGGTCCGACGAAAAGCATCACGAAGTCATCGCGCGATTCGGCTTCTTCGTCGTCCTCGTCGGCTTCGTCCTCATCGAACTCGGTGTCGTAGAACGTCACCTCGATCGCGGCGCCCTGATCGGCGATTTCGTTCAGGCCCATGCACATTTCGTCGAGCGACTGGCGAAAGTCCTCGTCCCCGCGCAGGGTCCAGCACATCTGCAGCAGCCGCTCCTTGGGGTCGAACTGGATACCCGGTTCTTCCTCGTAGACGCTCACCGCGCCGTCGGCCAGGGAACGCGCGCCGGCATACTGCCACAGCGGCTTGAGCGCTTCCTGCAGCTGCGCGAAATCCACGCCCAAACGCAATTGCACCTGGCCGTGGACATGAATTTCAAAGGGAGCGTTGTAATCTGACATAGAACCTACTTTGGTGCCCCGGGCCGGGATCGAACCGGCACGCCCCTTTTCAGGAAAGCAGCGGATTTTAAGTCCGCAGTGTCTACCAATTTCACCACCGGGGCGAGACAGCGATGCCGAAGGTCTGGACCAGGCCGATGTGCAATGCCTGCGACTGTAAACCCGTTCGGGCGAAATCCAGCGCCGCGGTCATCCGCATCAACCGAAATTCCGGACCGGGATGGCAGAAAAACTGGAGCGGGAAACGAGTCTCGAACTCGCGACCTCAACCTTGGCAAGGTTGCGCTCTACCAACTGAGCTATTCCCGCATCGGCGTGCCACGCATGGCGGCAACACCCTGATTTTGGAGGCGCGGCCCGGAGTCGAACCGGGCTCTACGGATTTGCAATCCGGTGCATAACCGCTTTGCTACCGCGCCACACACGTTCAGAAAAAAGGGGAAGCTTTTGCTCCCCCTCTGTTTCAGGATTCTGGAGCGGGAAACGAGTCTCGAACTCGCGACCTCAACCTTGGCAAGGTTGCGCTCTACCAACTGAGCTATTCCCGCGTCTGGCGAAACAGGTGTCTCGCGAAGAAGGCGAGATTGTAGGCGATTTTTCGGTCGCTTCCCGCATCCATCTCAATGTTTTATGGAGCGGCTTGCCGAAGGCCGCCTTGCCGGCGGTTTCACGGCAGCAGCGGCGGCAATCTCCTCTTCGGACAGCGGCACGGGTTTGCGCTCCAGAGCGACTTCAAGCACCTTGTCGATCCAGCGCACCGGCACGATCTCCAGGCCCTTCTTGACGTTGTCCGGGATCTCCTGCAGATCCTTGACGTTCTCCTCCGGGATCATCACGGTCTTGATGCCGCCGCGCAGGGCCGCCAGCAGCTTCTCCTTCAGGCCGCCGATGGCCGTCACCTCGCCGCGCAGCGTGATCTCGCCCGTCATCGCCACATCGGCGCGCACGGCGATGCCGGTGAGCGCGGAGACCATCGCCGTGGCCATGGCGATGCCGGCGCTGGGCCCATCCTTGGGCGTGGCGCCATCGGGAACGTGAATGTGCAGATCGCGCTTTTCAAACACCTCGTCGCGCAGGCCCAGCGCGTGCGCGCGCGAGCGCACCACGGTGCGCGCGGCCTCGACCGACTCCTTCATCACATCGCCAAGCGAGCCGGTGCGCTGGATCACGCCCTTGCCAGGCATGGTTGCGACCTCGATGGTGAGCAGATCGCCACCGACCTCGGTCCAGGCCAGGCCGACGACCTGTCCGACCTGATTCTTCTGCTCGGCGCGCCCATAGTCGAACTTGCGCACACCCAGGTATTCGGCAAGGCACCTGGCGCTGACCTCGACCGCGGGTTTGAGCTTCTTGAGCAGCAGTCCCTTGACCACCTTGCGGCAGATCTTGGAGAGCTCGCGTTCGAGCGAGCGCACGCCCGCCTCGCGCGTGTAGTAGCGCACGATGTCCACGATCGCGTCTTCATGAACCTGCAGTTCGCCCGCCTTCAGGCCATTGGCCTGCATCTGCTTGGGCAGCAGGTATTTCACCGCGATGTTGAGCTTCTCGTCTTCCGTATAGCCCGCCAGGCGGATCACCTCCATGCGATCGAGCAGCGCCGGGGGAATGTTCATCGAGTTGGACGTGGCCACGAACATCACGTCCGACAGGTCGAAATCCAGCTCCACGTAATGATCGGCGAACCTGCTGTTCTGCTCCGGGTCGAGCACCTCCAGCAATGCGCTCGAGGGGTCGCCGCGGAAGTCCATGCCGATCTTGTCGATCTCGTCGAGCAGGAACAGCGGGTTCTTCGTACCGGCCTTGGCCAGGCTCTGCAGCACCTTGCCCGGCATGGCGCCGATGTAGGTGCGCCGGTGACCCCGGATTTCGGCCTCGTCGCGCATGCCGCCCAGCGCCATGCGCACGTACTTGCGCCCCGTGGCCTTGGCGATGGACTGGCCGAGCGAGGTCTTGCCCACGCCCGGCGGCCCGACCAAGCACAGGATGGGCGCCTTCACCTTGTCCACGCGCTGCTGCACGGCGAGGTATTCGAGGATGCGATCCTTGACCTTCTCCAGGCCGAAGTGATCTTCGTTGAGCACTTCCTCGGCGCGCACCAGGTCCTGCTTGACGCGGGTTCTGCCGCTCCACGGCAGGCCGACGAGCACGTCTATGTAATTGCGCACCACGGTGGCCTCGGCCGACATGGGCGACATCAGCTTGAGCTTCTTGAGCTCGGCCTCGGCCTTCTTGAGCGCCTCCTTGGGCATCTTCGCCGCCTTGATGCGCTTTTCGATTTCCTCGATGTCGGCGCCGCCCTCGCCCTCGCCCAGTTCCTTCTGGATCGCCTTGACCTGCTCATTGAGGTAGAAGTCGCGCTGGTTCTTTTCCATCTGGCGCTTCACGCGCCCGCGAATGCGCTTGTCCACGTTGAGGATGTCCACCTCGCGCTCGAGCTGTTCGAACAGGCTCTGCAGCCGCGCCTTCACATCGGCCAGGTCCAGCACGTGCTGCTTGTCGTCGAGCTTGAGCGGCATGTGCGCGGCGATGGTGTCGGCCAGGCGCCCGGCATCCTCGATGCCGGAAATGGAGGTGGAGATTTCCGTGGGAATTTTCTTGTTGAGCTTGACGTACTGGTCGAAATGCTGCATCACCGCGCGACGCAGGGCTTCGATTTCGGCGGCCTTGCGCTCCGACGTGGGCACCAGCAGGGGCCGCGCCGTCGCGGTGAAATGGGTCTCGCCCTCGGTCACGTCATCCAGGTGCGCGCGCTGCTGCCCCTCGACCAGCACCTTCACCGTGCCATCGGGGAGCTTGAGCATCTGCAGGATGGTGGAGATGCAGCCCACGCCGAACATGTCCTCGGCCTGCGGCTCGTCCTTGGACGCCGCCTTCTGCGCCACGAGCATGATCTGGCGGTCGGTGCCCATGGCCACCTCCAGCGCCTTGATGCTCTTGGCCCGGCCGACGAAGAGCGGGATCACCATGTGCGGGAACACCACGACATCGCGCAGCGGCAACAGCGGCAGGACCAGGGGGGTATCGGGCAGGGGTGTCTGTCCAGGCATGGGCTATTCCCTCAAAAGCGGCCGTGCATGGACTCTCCCATGCACCACCTTGTCAAACGAACACTGGCCGCAATCCGGCCGGGGCCCCGCCGCTCGCGGCAGCCGGGATCATCCGTGCTCAGGCCTTCTTCGCGGCCTCGCGATAAACCAGCAGCGGTGCCTTGCCTTCATCGATCGTGGCCTCTTCCACCACGACCTTCTCGACGTTCGCCGTATTGGGCAGGTCGAACATGGTGCCGATCAGCGATTGTTCAAGAATCGATCGCAGGCCGCGTGCGCCGGTCTTGCGCGCGATCGCCTTGCGGGCAATCGCCTTGAGCGCGGCCGGCCGGATTTCGAGCTCCACGCCTTCCATCGCGAGCAGCGCGCCGTATTGCTTGACCAGTGCATTTTTCGGTTCGGTGAGGATCCGCACGAGCGCGTCCTCGCCCAGCTCGGCCAGAGCCGCCACCACGGGCATGCGCCCCACGAGTTCGGGGATGAGGCCGTACTTGATGAGATCCTCGGGCTCGATGCCCTGGAACACCTCGGTGAGCGAGCGCTGCTTCTTGCTGCGCACCGTGGCGCCGAAGCCGATGCCTGAAGCCTCCGTGCGATTTTCGATCACCTTCTCCAGGCCCGCGAAGGCTCCGCCGCAGATGAACAGGATGTCGGTGGTATCGACCTGCAGGAAATCCTGGTTCGGATGCTTGCGCCCGCCCTGCGGCGGCACGCTGGCCATCGTGCCCTCGATCAATTTCAGCAAGGCCTGCTGCACGCCCTCGCCCGAGACGTCGCGCGTGATGCTCGGGTTGTCGCTCTTGCGCGTGATCTTGTCGATCTCGTCGATGTAGACGATGCCGCGCTGCGCGCGCTCGACGTCGTAGTTGCAGCTTTGCAGGAGCTTCTGGATGATGTTTTCCACGTCTTCGCCGACGTAGCCCGCCTCGGTCAGTGTCGTGGCGTCGGCCATCACGAAGGGCACGTCGAGCTGGCGCGCCAGCGTCTGCGCCAGCAGCGTCTTGCCCGAGCCCGTCGGACCCACGAGCAGGATGTTGCTCTTGGAGAGCTCCACATCCTCCTTGCCCGCCTTTTCCTTGTGGCGCAGGCGCTTGTAGTGGTTGTAGACCGCCACCGCCAGCGTGCGCTTGGCCTGTTCCTGGCCGATCACGTAGCCGTCCAGATTGGCCTTGATGTCCGCGGGTGCGGGCAGGTCACCGTGCCCGCCCTGACCGGCCTCGGCGCCGGGCTGCTCGTCGCGGATGATTTCGTTGCACAGGTCGATGCATTCGTCGCAGATGAAGACCGACGGGCCGGCAATGAGTTTCTTGACCTCGTGCTGACTCTTGCCGCAAAACGAGCAATACAGGGTCTTTTCGGTGGAAGAGCCTTTTTTCTCGGCCATGGAGCTACGCCTTGAAACAGATAACGTGAAGTGATGATACTCAAATAAAAACGGCGCTTCCCGCAGGGGGAAACGCCGCCCGCGCGCTGCGGTGCCGATCAGGTGCGCTTGGCGATCACCTGGTCGACGATGCCGTATTCCCTGGCTTCGTCAGCCGTCATGAAATAGTCGCGCTCGGTGTCGCGTACCACCTTTTCATAGGGCTGACCGGTGCGCTCGGCGAGGATACGGTTCATCTGCTCCTTGGTGCGCAGGATGTCGCGGGCGTGGATTTCGATATCGGTCGCCTGCCCCTGGGTGCCACCCAGCACCTGGTGAATCATGATCTTGGAATTGGGCAGCGAATAGCGTTTGCCCTTGGCGCCGGAGGCCAGCAGAAAGGCGCCCATGCTCGCGGCAAAGCCCACGCACATGGTGGAGACATCGGGTTTGACGAACTGCATGGTGTCATAGATCGCCATGCCGGCCGTGACGCTGCCGCCGGGCGAGTTGATGTAGAAGGAAATGTCCTTATCGGGATTCTCGCTTTCCAGAAACAGCAGCTGCGCGACGACGAGGTTCGCCGTCTGGTCGTTGACCTCCCCCACGAGGAAGACCACGCGCTCCTTCAAGAGGCGCGAATAAATGTCGTAGGAGCGCTCGCCGCGCCCCGACTGTTCGATCACCATGGGGATCAGCCCCAGGGCCCTGGTCTCTTGTGCACTCATCCGTCTCTCCAATCGGTTGTCCTGACTGTATCCGCAAACAGATGGGGCCTGTACCTGTCGGCACAAGCCCCATCCGCGTGACTCAACGGGCGCTGGTGATCAGTTCTGCGCCATCAGCTCGTCGAACGTCACCGTCTTCTCGTCGATCTTGGCCTTGCTCAGCACGAAATCGGTCACGTTGTTCTCGACCACCACGGCTTCCACCTCGGCCAGGCGATCGCGGTCGCCGAAATACCACTTCACGACGTCCTGGGGCTTCTCGTAGCTGGACGCCAGTTCCTCGACGTGTGCCTTGAGCTGTTCGGGCTTGGCTTGAAGTTCGTTGGCACGCACGAGCTCGGCCACCACCAGGCCCAGACGCACGCGGCGCTCGGCCTGCGGGCGCACCACGTCTTCGGGAATGTCGGCCTTGTCCGCGTCCTTGATGCCACGGGCCTTGAGATCAGCGCGCGCGCCTTCGAGCAACCGCTCGATCTCGGCCTGGACAATGGCGTTGGGCAGTTCCAGCTCGGCGTTGGCGAGCAAGGCATCCATGACGGCCTGCTTGTTGCGCGACTGCAGACGGAACTTGACCTCGCGCTCCAGGTTCTTGCGCACGTCGGCGCGCAGGCTTTCGACCGTGCCGCCTTCGATGCCCAGCGACTTGACGAAGGGCTCGTTCACCTCGGGCAGGTGCGCGGCCTCGAGGTTCTTGAGCGTCACCAGGAAGTCCGCCGTCTTGCCCGCCACGTCCTTACCGTGGTAATCCTCGGGAAAGGACAGCGGGAAGGTCTTGCTCTCGCCCACCTTCATTCCACGCACGGCATCTTCGAATTCCTTGAGCATCTGGCCTTCGCCGACGAGGAACTGGAAGCCCTCGGCCTTGCCGCCGGCAAAGGGTTCACCGTCGATCTTGCCTTCGAAATCCACGGTCACGCGGTCGCCATCCTCGGCGGGTGAACCTTGCGCGCGCTGCGCGAACGTGCGCCGCTGCTTGCGCAGGATATCCAGCGTGCGGTCGATCGCGGCGTCATCCACCTCGGCCGCGAGCTTTTCCACCTGCGCCGTAGTCAGGTCGCCGATCTTGACCTCAGGGAAGATTTCGAAGACCGCATCGAAGGTCATTTCACCCTCGGGCGCGCCTTCCTTTTCGGAGATGCGCGGCTGACCCGCGACGCGCAGCTTGGCCTCGTTGGCGGCCTGCGAAAACGCTTCGCCGACCTTGTCATTGATCACTTCGTACTGCACCGAGTAGCCGTAGCGCTGCGCCACGACACCCAGCGGCACCTTGCCCGGGCGAAAACCGTCCATCTTCACGGTGCGCGCCAGGCGCTTGAGGCGCCCGTCCACTTCGCTCTTGATGCTGTCGACCGGCAGGCTGAGCGTGATCTTGCGTTCCAGTTTTTCCAGGGTTTCAACAGTGACGGCCATTGTGGTTCCTCATCGTCTGACAGTGTGGGAGCGCGCCGCTGGTCATCGCTCGACGACCGCGCGCTCGCACTCCGGGGTGTTTCTGGTCTTCCCGTGGCAATGGGGCACTGTGACAATGCCCGTCCGCCGCCCTCCAAGGGCCCGGTCATGCTCGGAAAAACCGCTGATTGTAGCGAAACACCCCGCCGCGCCTTCAGCACCTACTTGCCGAGGATGTCGCCCACCTTGTCGGCCTCGCAACGACCGGTGACATGCGCCTGGGGCGGCACGCACCCGCGGACCTGCTGGCCGCTCGAGAGCTTTTCTATCGCCTGCCACAGCAGCGCGATCTGCTGCTCCTGCCCCGAGGCCGAATCGGCCAGGCTGCGCAGCGCCAGGGCCATCGGGTCGTCCTGCTGCGGCGTCACGCCATAGGCGCTGAATGCCGGAGTCTGCGCGTGATGCGCCTCGGTGACGTCCGCTCCGTGGTCCTTGTGCGAGGCAATGATGCGCGCCGGTATGCCGACGGCCGTCGCTCCAGCGGGCACGGGTTTGATCACCACGGCGTTGCTGCCGATCTTGGCGCCGTCGCCCACGGTGAAGCCCCCGAGCACCTTGGCGCCCGCGCTCACCACCACGTCGCGCCCCAGCGTCGGGTGGCGCTTGGCGCCCTTGTAGAGCGTGGTGCCGCCCAGCGTCACGCCGTGATAGATGGTGCAGCCGTCCCCCACCTCGGCGGTTTCGCCGATCACCACGCCCATGCCGTGATCGATGAACACGCGCTCGCCGATGACGGCGCCGGGGTGGATTTCGATGCCGGTGAGCCAGCGCGCCAGATGCGAGATGAAGCGCCCCAGCCAGCGCAGGCCATGCGTCCAGCACCAGTGCGCCGGTCGATGCAGCCAGATGGCATGCAGGCCGGGATAGCAGGTGATGACCTCCCAGGTGCTGCGCGCAGCCGGGTCGCGGTCAAGGATGCACTGGATGTCTGAGCGGGTTCTGGAAAACATGGAAGGCGCGTGCGATGGCAGCGCGCAGTCTAGCGTCTAACCCATACCTGCAGCGGCTGCGGCTTCTTCAGGCGGCTTCCAGCTGCAGGACCTCGCCCGGCACGGGCGCCGGCGCTTCGGCCGGGACATCCGTTCCGAGCTTGAACACCTGCACGGCGCCCGCCAGCCGCGCCGCCTGCTCACGCTGGCTGTGCGCGGCCGCGGCCGACTGCTCCACCAGCGCGGCGTTCTGCTGCGTCATCTGATCGAGCTGCGCCACCGCCTGGTTCACCTGGCCGATGCCGTCCGCCTGCTCCGATGACGCGGTGGTGATTTCGCCAATGATGTCGCCGACGCGCCGCACGCTGTCCACTATCTCGCCCATGGTGCCGCCCGCTTCCTTCACGAGGCGCGTTCCGGTGGCGACCCGACCCACAGAATCCTGGATCAGCTGCTTGATCTCGCGCGCGGCTTCGGCGGATCGCCCGGCGAGCGAACGCACCTCGCCGGCGACCACGGCAAAACCCCGCCCCTGCTCGCCGGCACGCGCAGCCTCCACGGCCGCGTTGAGCGCGAGGATATTGGTCTGAAACGCGATGCCGTCGATCACGCCGATGATGTCAGCGATCTTGCGCGAGCTCTGCTCGATGCCGCCCATCGTGTCCACCACCTGCGCCACGGCCTTGCCGCCGCGCTCGGCCACCTCGGCGGCCGACGCCGCGAGCTGATTGGCCTGACGCGCCGCATCCGCCGAATGGCCGACCGTCGTGGTGAGCTCTTCCATGCTTTGCGCCGTCTGTGCAAGGCTGGACGCCGTGGCCTCGGTACGCGCCGACAGATCCTGATTGCCGCTGGCGATCTCGGCGCTGGCGGTATCGATGCTGTCGGCCGCCGCGCGCACCTGCTGCAGCATCTGCACGTAACGCCCGCGCATCCCTTCCACCTCGCGAATCAATGCGCCGATCTCGTCGCGCCGGGTGGTGGTGAATTTCTGCGTCAGGTCACCCTGCGCCACCAGCGTGATGGCCTTGGTCAGGCCCATGAGCGGGCGACTCACGCCGCGGCGCAGCATCTGCCACAGGCCGATGCCCAGCGCCAACAGCGCCAGCGCCATCAGTCCCCACACCGCCCAGGTCACGCGCTGCTGAGCTGCCATGGCCTCGCCATCGGGCACCTCGGCCACGACCCACCAGCCGGACTGGGTCTTGCGCATCAGCGCCCACGGGTCCTGCGCCTGCGGGTACAACAGCGCCTGCGCGTGGCGCACGAAGCCGTCGGGCGCCGCCGCCAGCGCCTCCAGGAAGGTCTTCGCGCCGGGGTCGGCCTTGAGCACGGCCTGGCCGCGTTGCGCGGGGTGATAGACGAAGCGGGCCTGTTGCAGCCCCGCGCCCGGATTGATCACATAGACGCCACCGTGCTCGAAAAATCGCGTCTGCAGCACCTGCTTTTGCAGCACGTCCTGGAAAATGCTGATGTCATTGCCGACGAAGAGCAGCGCCACCACCTTGCCCTTGGCGTCCTTGATCGGCTGATAGTCGCTCATGTAAGGCTTGTCCTGCACCACCACCAGCCCCGTATACGGCTCGCCCTTCATGACGGTGGCATAGGCAGGATCGGACGCCGAAAGCTCCAGCCCGTCTTCGCGCACGCCCTTTTCGTCCTTGACGGACGACACCACGGTGACGAACCCCTCGCCCTTGCGCGCAAACACGCGGGCTATGCCGCCGGTCTGGGTGGCAAAGCGGTCAACCGCGCCGGTATCGCCATTGACCAGGCCGCCGAAGCTGCGCAGTTCGCCAGAAGCTTCATCGAGCTCCATGGTGGCTTCGAAAAAGCGTGCAAAACCCTTCATCGAGCCCGTGGCCATGTCGCGTGCGATGCTGTCGGCGGCATCAAGCGACTGCGCCACCGCGGCGACCGTATCGCCCACGCTCTCGACCAGCTGCGCCCGGGTGTTGCGTTCCGTCAGCACCGCGAGGGTGATGCCCACGAAAACCAGCACAACGGCCACCAGCCCGAGGGACAGCAGCGTGACGCGCCGCGCCACCGAACCGTTGGCTGCTTTTTCACGAATCGACATGGATCACCCTTCCTCAGATGCCAGGCCGCACGAAATGAAAGAGACGGCGCATCGGTACGCGCCTTGCGAGCCTGTGAAATGAGCAGTTTAAGTAACAAGATGCTGCATCGCATCAAGGAAACTACTTAATCGTGTCACTTTTGTTGCGCTGGCTCGCCACTTCGATCATGGTCCTGGCAATGCCGCGCAGAATATGGATCTCTTCCTGCGTCGGCTGGGCACGATTGAACAGCTGGTTCAGTCGTGGCATGAGCTTCTTGGGCGCGGCGGGGTCCAGGAAGCCGACATCGACCAGCGCCCGCTGCCAATGCGCGAGCATGCCGGCCACCTGCGCGGCGTCGGCCTGCTGGCCATGCACGGCGACGTCCTGTACCGCGAAGCCGCCAAGCGCCAGGCGCCATTCATACGCAATCACCTGCACTGCCGCCGCGAGGTTGAGCGAACCAAAGTGCGCCACCGTCGGGATGGAGAGCGCCACATGGCAGCGGTAGACATCGTCGTTGGCCATGCCGAAGCGCTCGCTGCCAAAGAGGAAGGCGACGCCAGAGTCCTGCGCAAGGATTTGAGAAAAATCCGGCTCTATGCCTTGTCCATCCTGCGATGAATGCTCTCTGTCAAGGAGCAACGAAAAGTGCTCGCGAGGTGAACGCGTCGGCGGCCCGAAGTCGCGCGGCGTCATGGCCGTCGCGCACAGGTGGTGCATGCCGTCCAGCGCTTCATCGAGGGTGGCGACGACGCGCGCCCTGGCCAGCACATCGGTGGCGCCGCTGGCCCGCTGGATCGCGATCTCGCGGTGCAGCACATTGGGCCAGCGCGGCGCCACCAGCACCAGATCATCAAAACCCATGGTCTTGATCGCGCGCGCCACGGCGCCCACATTGCCGGGGTGACTGGTCTGAATCAAAACAAAGCGTGTTCGCATGGACTCGATTGTCGTCGTCCGACCCACGCGACCGCAGGGTCGAGGCGGCAGCGGGCAAGTTCCCGGCCGCCAGGGCGTCTGGACAGCGTTGACCTAAAATCGGCGGCCCTCGCGCATCGACGCGTTTACTTGCCGCTCCTTTCCATGTCGTCCCACCTGCACCCCATGCTCAACACGGCCATCAAGGCCGCACGCGCCGCTGGCGCCATCATCAACCGCGCCGCGCTGGACGTGGAGGCCGTGCGTGTTTCGCAAAAACAGATCAACGACTTCGTGACCGAGGTCGATCAGGCGAGCGAAACCGCCATCATCGACACGTTGCTCACCGCCTACCCCGGCCACGCCATCCTGGCCGAGGAATCCGGCAGGCAGCACGGCGCCAAGGACTCGGACTACATCTGGATCATCGACCCGCTGGACGGCACGACGAACTTCATCCACGGTTTCCCCGTGTACTGCGTGAGCATCGCGCTGTCGGTGCGCGGCAAGGTGGAGCACGGCGTGGTGTACGACCCCACGCGCAACGACCTCTTCACCGCCACGCGCGGGCGCGGCGCGTTCATGAACGACAGGCGCATGCGCGTTTCCAGGCGCACGCGACTGTCGGAATGCCTGCTCGGCACCGGTTTTCCTTACCGCCCCGGCGATGATTTCCCCGGTTACGTGAAGATGATGGCCGAGGTGATGCCGCACACGCAGGGCCTGCGCCGGCCCGGGGCCGCGGCGCTCGATCTGGCCTATGTGGCCGCCGGGTTCACCGACGGCTTCTTCGAGGCCGGCCTGTCGATCTGGGACGTGGCCGCAGGCGGCCTGCTGGTGACGGAAGCCGGCGGCCTCGTGGGCAACTTCACGGGCGAAGCCAACTACCTGGAACAGCGTGAATGCCTGGCAGCCCCGGCGCGCATCTATGCCCAGCTCGTGAACCTGATCGGCAAGTACAGCAAGTTCGCCAGCGTGGCTGACAAGATGGCCGTGCAGGCTGCCCATTCCAGCAGCAGCAGCAGCACCAGCGCCGATACCGATCCGGAATGATATTTTCATAGCGCACGGCGCCGATCCTGAAAGCGCTGCAGCCCGTTTTCCTTTAATCCCGCCATGTCCCTCGTGACGGCCGCCATCGCCCTGTGCCTGATCGTTTCGGTCGGGGACGGCGATTCGCTTTCCGCCCGCTGCGGCGCCGAGCCCGTGCAGCGCGTGCGTATCGCAGCCATCGACGCGCCTGAGCTGCGGCAGGCGTATGGCGCCAAGGCCCGCGCGCACCTCGCACGGTTGTGCCTGCGCCAGCAGGCGCGCGTGACGGCACAGGGCCACGACAAATACGGCCGGCTGCTCGCGCAGGTCAGCTGCCGCGGCCGCGATGCAGCGGACGAGCAGGTGGTGGCCGGCCTCGCCTGGGTGCACCCGAGCCAGGCCGGGACGCATCCGGCGCTCGCGCGCGCGGCCGTTCGCGCGCGCCAGACGAAAGTGGGCTTGTGGGCGCAAAAGCGCCCGCTGGCGCCATGGACATACCGTCAGCGCCACCCCCATCCGACTTACAGGTAATTCGCTCGGAGTTCCTGCGCGCTCTTGAGCGAGAGCAGCGCGGGTGACAGGTCCAGCATGGTCTTGCAACCGTATTGCCCCGACTGGTGCAGGCGATGGACGGCGCGCGCACCGGCCACCAGCACGCTGGCGGTGAACTCGGGATTGCTGTCCAGCTGCAGGCGGTACTCGATCACGTGCTTGACCTTGTCCGAGGTATCGCCGCTGCGGATGACGAAGCCGCCGTGGGCCATGCCCGCGTGATCACGCGCGAGCACATCGGCACTGATGAAATGCACCGTGGTGTCGTAGTCGCTGAAGTAGTTGGGCATGCAGACGATGGCGCGCCGCACGGCATCGGCGTCTGCGCCGGGCTTGAGAACCACGAAACATTCGCGCCGATGCTTCTCGCGCGTGCTCAGCTCGGGCCGCAGGCCGCTGCGCGCCTTGTCCATCGCCTCGGCCACCGGGATGGTGTACTGCACGCCAGCGGCAACACCGGGCACGTGGCGGATCGCGTCCGAATGGCCCTGGCTCAGGCCCTTGCCCCAGAAGGTGTAGCTGGCGCCATCGGGCAGGAAGGCATCGCTCATCACGCGGTTGACGGAAAACAGCCCGGGGTCCCATCCCGCTGAGATCAAGGCCGTGGTCTGGCCCGCGCGCGCCGCGGCGTCGACTTTCGCAAAGTGCTCGGGAATACGGGCGTGCGTGTCGAAACTGTCCACCACGTTGAAGTGGCGCGCGTACTCGGGCGTCTGCACCGGCAGATCGTCCTTGGAGCCGCCGCAGAGGATCAACACATCGATGTCTTTGCGATGCGCCAGCAGATCGGCGACCGCATGCACGGCAACGCCACTGGCGGGCTTGACACTGGCGGGGCCACGGCGCGTGTAAACGCCGACCAGCGCCGTGTCGGGGTTCCTGGCGACTGCCTTTTCCACGCCGCGCCCGAGGTTGCCGTACCCGACGATGGCCAGCCGCAGCGGCGCCTGGCGGTGGTCATTCTGTTGATGATCCATGATGATTGCCTTTCAAAATAAAAAATAATAGCCGCTGCCGTCAGGCAGCCGGTTCATGCGGATTTGCATTCGGCCGGACAACGGCGCGGGAAGCCGAAGGCAGTGCCGACGCAATGCAAGGCAGACCAACGAAGCCACGCGTTTGGCGGCGCATCCGCATCGATCATCCGCCCCGCGTGGGCGCCGGCCCGCCGCCATAGAGCCAGGGCATGTCCAGCACGCCCTCTCCCAGCAGGCGCAGCGACGCATCGCGTGCCAGGCGCACCACCCCCGTGGCATGAAAGATGCGGCCGTTGCGCCGCGAGCGCCGCTGTACCCGCGCCACGCGCTGCCAGCGGCTGAGCGCGTAGCGGCGCAGCCGTTCCTGCACGTCCAGCGACTGCATGGCCAGAGCCTGCTCCAGGCCCATGGCGTCTTCAATGGCCATTCCAGCCCCCTGCGCGAGATAGGGACGCATGGGGTGTGCCGCATCGCCCAGCAGCGCCACCGCCCCCTGCGCCATCTCATGCGCGCCAGCCACCGGCGCGCGCAGCGCCAGGGGCCAGAGCCGCCACACGCCCCCGGCGGCAGGCACGGCCCGGACCAGGTCCTGCAAGGAGGTGCAGATCCCCTCCAGAGCCGGTAGCAGTTCGACCACGTCGGCGGCATGATCCCAGCGCCGCAGGTCCTCCCGAGCCTGCCCCTCGCGTATCACCACCACATTGAGCCATTCGCCACCGCGCACGGGGTAGTGCACGACATGCAGGCGCGGACCCAGCCACACCGTCACCACCTGGGTACGAAGCGCCAACGGCAGCGCCTGCTGAGACACGACCGCGCGGTAGGCGACGTGCCCGGCCACGTCCTCGCCGACGACGCCCAGCATCACGTCGCGCACACGGCTGTGCAGGCCATCGGCGCCCAGCAGGGCATCGGCCTCGATCTGCAGCTGCGAGCCATCGGCTGTCCGCACCCGCGCGGAGACCCCACGGGCCTGCTGGCTGAAATGCATCAACTGATGGCGCAAGTGCAACTGCACCTGGGGCAGCTCGCGTGCGGCCTGGTGCAACAGGCCATGCAGGTCGGCCCGGTGCACGGTGACATAGGCCGCGCCATAACGCTCAGCCACGGCGCGGCCCAGGTCCATCCGTGCAAGTTGCGCACCATCGAGCGCACTGCGCACCTGCAGCGCCTCCGGGAAACACGCCACGGCCCGCAGCGGCGCCATCAGCCCCCAGGCCGCAAGGCAGCGCACGGCATTGGGCCCGAGCTGCACCCCGGCCCCCACTTCTCCAAACACACTGGCGCGCTCATGCAGGCGCACGTGCCAACCCGCGCGCTGGCAGGCCAGCGCAGCGGCCAGCCCACCAATGCCACCGCCCGCGATCAGGATCTGATGCATACGAAATCCAGGCCGGTAGCAGGTGCACAGCACCCACCACCGGCCTTGCAGGTCACTCCGGCTCCACGGCTGCCGTGATCGGCAGCCGGCCCGCGGTTCAATCAGCGATCAGCTGATCCAGCACATAGGGCAGGATGCCGCCGCCACGGTAGTAATCGACCTCGATCGGCGTGTCCAGTCGCAGCGTCAGGCCGACTTCCCTGGTGCTGCCATCGGCGCTGCGGATGACCAGCCTGGCCTTGCCCTGCGGCTTGAGCTGCTTGTCCACGACCACGTCCACCTGTTCGTCGCCCTTCAGGCCCAGGGTCTCCCAGCTGTCCTTGCCCTGGAACTGCAACGGCAGCACACCCATGCCGATCAGGTTGGAGCGGTGGATGCGCTCGAAGCTGCGCGCCACCACGGCCTGGATGCCCAGCAGCTGCGTGCCCTTGGCCGCCCAGTCGCGGCTGGAGCCCGTGCCATATTCCTCGCCGGCGAACACCACCGTGGGGGTCTTGCTCGCCATATAGAGCTCGGCCGCATCGAAGATGGCCATCTTGTTGCCGCGTTGCGGCCCTTCACCTTGGTAGAGCGTGAGGCCGCCTTCCTCGCGCGAGCCATCGGCGCGCGGCGGGATCATCAGGTTCTTGATGCGCACGTTGGCGAAGGTGCCGCGCATCATCACCTCGTGCTGGCCGCGACGCGAGCCGTAGCTGTTGAAATCCTGCTTGCTCACGCCGTGCGCCTTGAGCCAGAGGCCCGCGGGCGAGCTTTCCTTGATGCGCCCGGCCGGCGAGATGTGGTCGGTGGTGACCGAGTCGCCGAACAGGGCCATGATGCGCGCGCCGCGCACCGAATGGTCCTTGGCTGCGGCCTCGGCGGCCGAGGCCGCCGTCTTTTTCACAAAGCCGTCGAAGAACGGCGGCTCGGCGATGTAGGTGCTCTCGGGCCAGTCGTAGATCCGGCCGGTGACGCCCTTGATTTTCTCCCACAGCTTGCCGGGTTCGGTCTCGATCTTGGCGTAGTTGGCGCGGAAGGCCTTGCCCTTCATCGCGTATTTCAGCAGCTGTTGCACCTCGTCGCTGGTGGGCCAGATGTCGCCCAGGTAGACGTCCTTGCCGCCCTTGCCCTGGCCCACGGGCTCGGTCATCAGGTCCACGTTGACGCTGCCCGCGATCGCGTAGGCCACCACGAGCGGCGGGCTCATGAGAAAGTTGGCCTTGATGTTGGGGTGGATGCGCGCCTCGAAGTTGCGGTTGCCCGACAGCACCGAGGCGCAAACCAGCTCATGCTCGCCGATTGCATCGTTGAGCTCCTGCGTGAGGTCGCCCGAATTGCCGATGCAGGTGGTGCAGCCGTAGCCTGCGAGGTTGAAGCCGATCTTTTCCAGGTAAGGCAGCAGGCCGGTTTCAACCAGGTACTCGGTCACGATGCGCGATCCGGGCGCCAGCGACGTTTTCACGTGGCGCTTGACCTTCAGGCCCGCCTCCACCGCCTTCTTGGCCAGCAGGCCCGCAGCCAGCATCACGCCGGGGTTGCTGGTGTTGGTGCAGCTCGTGATGGCGGCGATCAGCACGTCGCCGTTGGTCACCTCAAAGCCGCTGGGCTCGGCGCGCGTATCGATCGGCGCGCTCGGCGTGATGTGCACGCGATCATGAAACGCGCCCGCCGGACGGGCAAAACCACCCTCTTCCATGGGCGTGGTGAACAATTCTGCGAAGCGCGTCTTGGCATGGCCCAGGTCGATGCGGTCCTGCGGGCGGCGCGGACCGGCGATGCTGGGCGTGACATCGCCCAGGTCAAGCGAGATCACGCGGGAATAATCCACGTCCCCCGCGCGCGGAGCGCCAAACAGGCCCTGGGCCTTGTAGTAGGCCTCGACAAGTTCGATCTCAGCCTTGGTGCGGCCCGTGCCTTCGAAGTACTCGAGCGTGCGCTGGTCGACCGGGAACAGGCCCAGCGTCGAGCCGTTTTCGGGCGACATGTTGCCCAGCGTCGCGCGGTCGGGCACGCTCAAGGAGGCGGTGCCCTCGCCAAAGTATTCGACGAAGGTGCCCACCACCTTGTGCTTGCGCAGCAGCTCGGTCACCGTGAGCACGAGATCGGTGGCCGTCACGCCTTCGCGCAGCTGGCCCTTGAGCTCGAAGCCGACCACGTCGGGCGTGAGGAAGTAGACCGGCTGGCCCAGCATCGCCGCTTCCGCTTCGATGCCGCCCACACCCCAGGCGACGACGCCGGCGCCGTTGATCATGGGCGTATGGCTGTCGGTGCCCACGAGCGAATCGGGGTAGATCACCCCGTCCTTCCTCTTGTGCACGCCCTTGGTCAGGAACTCCAGGTTCACCTGGTGGCAGATGCCGAAGCCCGGCGGCACGACGCGGAAGGTGTCGAACGCCTGCATGCCCCATTTCATGAACTGGTAGCGCTCGTGGTTGCGCTGGAATTCCATCTTCATGTTCTCGGTGAGCGCGGTCTTGGTGCCGTAGTTGTCCACCATGATGGAGTGGTCCACCACCAGATCGACCGGTACCAGGGGTTCCACGCGCCGGGGATTGGCACCCACGCGCTCGGCCGCGGCGCGCATGGCCGCCAGATCCACGAGCAGGGGAACGCCGGTAAAGTCCTGCAGCAACACGCGCGCCACGGTAAATGGAATTTCATCGGTACGCGATGCATTGGGCTTCCAATTGGCCAATTGCTCCACGTGTTCCGGCGTTACCTTGGTACCGTCGCAATGGCGCAATACCGATTCCAGCACGATGCGAATCGAACGCGGCAGGCGCTTGACATTCGGATATTTGCGTGCCAAAGCCGGCAACGAGAAGAGTTTGTGCTCCTTGCCGGAAGCCGTCTTGAACGTCTTGACCGTGGCAGCAAACGCGTGCTTTTTTTCCTTGGCAGCAGCCATATCGTGATCTCCTTGAAAATGCAGGAACGAGGCTGAGCGACACCCGCGGATGTCCGGCGCTGTCCAGCACCCGATACAGGGCGCGAGTGTACGCTCAGCTCGCTGGCGCGACACGGCGCAGGTCTTTGCCCGCGCGTGCCATCGATCCGAAATGGCGGGCCGGCGCCAGGCAAAAAAAAGCCCGCTCGACGGCGGGCTTGGCGGCCATTGGCCAGCTTGTCGGCACGCGCCGCGCACGGCGCGCGCGGGCTCAGATCGCGAATGCGGCGCGGTCCTGGCCCTGAATCCATCTCGGCGGCTTGCCACGGCCCGTCCAGGTCTGCCCGGTGGCCGGATTGCGGTATTTGGGCGCCACCTTGGCGGCCGACGCGGCGCTGTTGCCCGCGCCGCGCGCACGGCGCCCGGACGGAAAGACATCCGTCACCGTCAAACCGTATTCCGCCACCGTCTGGCGCACTTTGGCCACGGCTTCGGCAATTTCCCTTTCGCGGGCCTGCTGAATCTGCAGATCCAGCGCCGCGCGCTGCTTCAATAATTCCTGGTAACTATTGGTCATGGTTATACCGAGATGGGTTGTGGGTTCTCATTGAAAATCCCGCGCATTATAGAAAGCTTGTTGCACGGAAATCAAGTTCCCATGCACATGGATGAAAATTTCAAGCAACACCGACAAAATCGTGCCGTGTCCGGCATGGCGCGCTGAATGCGATGCACAATCCCGACTTCATCGCGATGATTTGACTGAAAGCAATGGCTCTTTATTGCGCAGGGGATATTCAAGGCTGCGCACAGGCGTTCGAGCAACTGCTCACGCACATCGGCTTCTCTCCCAGCCGGGATACCTTGATTTTGCTGGGTGACCTGGTCAACCGCGGCCCTGATTCAACGGCGGTGCTGCGCCGCTGCATGGCCCTGGAAGGCAGCGTGCAGGTGATATTGGGCAACCACGATCTGCACCTGCTGGCCGTCGCCCTTGGCGTGCGCGCGCCGTCCCGGCACGACACCTTGAACGAGCTGCTGGCCCACCCCCACCGGCAGGCGATGCTGGACTGGCTGCGCCGCCAGCCCCTGGCTCGCCAGGCGCTCCACGGCGGCGGCGAACTGCTGCTCGTGCATGCCGGCGTGCTGCCGCAGTGGTCGGGGGCGCAGACACTGCATCTGGCAGGCGAGGTTCAGGCCGCCCTGAGCAGCACGCAATGGCCGGATTTCCTCGGGCAGATGTATGGCGATCTGCCCAACGCGTGGAGCGAGCACCTGCAGGGCGCGAACCGTCTGCGCGTGATCGTCAACGCGTTAACAAGGCTGCGCTTTTGTTCATCCGCCGGAGAAATGGATTTTTCCAGCAGCGAAAGCGCATCCGCCCCACCGGCCGGGCTCATCCCCTGGTTCGACGTGCCCACCCGCCTCACGCGCGGGCAGCTGATCGCCTTCGGCCACTGGTCCACGCTGGGCTGGATGAACCGCCCGGATCTGCTCTCCCTGGACACGGGCTGCGTCTGGGGCGGCAGCCTCAGCGCCGTGCGCTTTGGCGCAACCCTGGCCGAGCGCGAGCACCTGCAGGTGCCATGCCCGCAGGCGCAGCGCCCGGGTCAACGCTGAAGTCAGGCCGCCGCGTCTTGCGTCTGCGCAGGCGCCTTGAAGAGCGCCGCCACGACGCGCCGCTGCTTGATATTGGCCGACACCTTGCCGCGTGCGACCGCGGGCGCGGGTGTCTGCTCCCAGGACGCGGGAACGGCTCCCGAGACCTGATTTTCATACGGCTTGTCGAAGAAGGGATCACGCGAAGGCACGAAACCGTGGGTCGTGTGGTGCGGCGCGCGCGTGCGCGGTGCGTCCGGGTCGCCCCGTTGCGCCCGTTGCGTCTCGCCATGGCGGCCGCGCGGGCGCTCGTCGTCCAACGCGACCGGCTCGATTTCAATCTTCTTCTTGAGCAATTTTTCCAGCTCGGCCATGAGGCGTGCGTCGTGCCCCGTCACCAGCGTCACCGCCAGGCCCGAAGCGCCCGCGCGGCCTGTGCGGCCGATGCGGTGCACGTAGTCTTCGGCGTTGAACGGCACGTCGTGGTTGAACACGGCTGGCACGTCCTTGATATCGAGCCCGCGAGCGGCCACGTCGGTGCAGACGAGCAGATCCACCTCGCCGCTCTTGAAGGCTTCCAGGGCCTTGAGGCGCTCGTCCTGGCTCTTGTCCCCGTGCAGCGCGGCAGTCTTGAGGCCGTCGCGCGCCAGCGAGCGCGCCAACCGCGCACAGCCCAGCTTGCTGTTGACGAAGACGAAGGCCTGCGTGAGAGCCCGTTCCTTGAGCACCTGGCGGATGACGCGGCGCTTGTCGTCGTCGCTCACGGAATAGAAACGCTGCTCGACGGTGGAGGCCGTCGCGTTGGGCCGCGCGACCTCGATCGTGACCGGATCGTGCAGGTAGCTCGCGGCCAGGCGCCTGATCTCGGGCGAGAAGGTGGCCGAAAACAGCAGCGTGGTGCGCTCCCTGGGCAGATAGGAGAGGATGCGCTGCAGGTCGGGCAGGAAGCCGATATCGAGCATGCGGTCGGCTTCGTCGAGCACCACGTATTCGACGTGGTTGAGCACCACGTTCTTGGCCTCGATGTGGTCCAGCAGCCGCCCCGGCGTGGCGACGAGTACCTCGACGCCCTTCTTTAGTTCCAGCGTCTGCGGCTTCATGTCCATGCCGCCGAACACGACGGTGGAGCGCAGTTGGGTGTATTTGGCGTACAGCGCCACCTGCTCGGCCACCTGGTCGGCCAGCTCGCGCGTGGGCAGCAGCACGAGGGCGCGCACCGGATGGCGCGCGGGCGAGGCCGAGGTGTTTTCATGCGCCAGCATGCGCTGCAACAGCGGCAGGGCGAACGCGGCCGTCTTGCCGGTGCCGGTCTGGGCCGCGCCCATCACGTCCTTGCCGGTGAGCACGACCGGGATGGCCTGCTCCTGGATCGGCGTCATGGTTTCGTAGCCCATGTCGGCCACGGCGCGCTGCAGGGGTTCCGCCAGCGCTACGGAGGTGTACGGAGTAGTCATGAACCCGTGATTGTCGCATTGCAACAAAAAACGGGCAAATCCGGCCTCAAAGGGTGCGCGCGCTGAAGGTGTCGCAGGATTGCACGCTGCCCGTCTGGTAGCCCTGCGTGAACCAATGCACGCGCTGCGCGCTGGTGCCGTGGGTGAAGGCATCGGGGCGCACCGTGCCGCTGCTCTTGCGCTGCAGCGTGTCGTCGCCGATCTGCTGCGCAGCGTTGACCGCGGATTCAATGTCGCCCTGATCCAGCCAGTTTTTCGCCTGCTGCGAGTGCTGCGCCCAGACGCCTGCGTAGCAATCCGCCTGCAATTCGAGCCGTACCGAGAGCGCATTCTGCTCGCGCTCGCCGATGCGCCCGCGCATGCCGTCCACCTTGGCCGTCGTGCCCAGCACCGACTGCACGTGGTGGCCCACCTCATGCGCGATGACATAGGCCCGCGCGAACACGCCGGGTGCACCGAGCTGGCGGCTCATGGTGTCGAAGAAATCCATGTCCAGGTAGACCTTGTGGTCACCGGGGCAGTAGAACGGCCCCATCGCCGATTGACCGGTGCCGCAGGCGGTGGGCGTGGCGCCGCGAAACAGCACCAGCCGGGGCGCCGGGTATTGCGCACCGGCCTTGCGGAAGATGTCGCTCCAGACGTCTTCGGTGGAGGCCAGCACGGTCGAGACGAAGGCCGCCTGCCGGTCGTCCTGCGGCGGGTGTTGCGCCGGGGCCTGCGTCACCTGCGGCGCGCCGCCGCCCGAGAGCACCTGCAAGGTGGTGAGCGGATTGATGCCGAACACACCCCAGCCGATCAGCGCGACCACGATGGCGCCTATGCCGATGCCGCGCCCGCCCAGGCCGAAGCCCCCGCCGCCGCCATCCGAGCGGCGATCCTCGACGTTGTCCGACTCGCGTTCACCTTCCCAGCGCATGTCGTACTCCAAGTGAAGTAAATTGCGGCGATGGTAACGCCCGCACCACACCAGCGCCGACCGGACATGACCGGCGAGCGCGGCACCGTGCTCGTCACCGGGTTCGATCCGTTCGATGGCTACAGCGTCAACCCGGCCTTGCTCGTGGCCACCGCGCTGCACCGACGCCAGGTGGCTCGTTGCCACATCGTGGGCGCCGAGCTGCCCACCGTGTTCGCCACCGCGCTGCAGCGGCTCGACCAGCTCCTGGCGCGGTATCGCCCGGTGCTGGTCATCTGCCTGGGGTTGGCGGCGGGGCGCGCCACCTTGCGGCTCGAGCGCGTGGCCATCAACCGCGACGATGCCCGCCGTCCCGACAACAGCGGCGCGCAGCCGACAGGGCAGGCCGTGATCGACGGCGCGCCCAGCGCCTACCTGAGCACCTTGCCGCTGGAAGCGATGCAGCGCGCAATGACGGCCGCGGGCGTGCCCACGGACACCTCGCAGAGCGCCGGCAGCTTCGTCTGCAACCACGTCTTCTTTGGCCTGATGCACCGGCTGGCCACCAACCCCGAGCTGCAGGGCGCACGCGGTGGCTTCGTTCACCTGCCGCTGCTGCTCGGGCAGGGCAGGCCTTGCATGCCGCTCACGCAAATGGTGCACGGCATTCGAACCGGCATCCGCGTGGCGCTCAACATCCCCCACCAGACACAGGCCGCCGATGACGCACACATTTGACCCCGAACGCACCGACGCTTGCCTGCCCTGGGCTGCGCTGGTCGATGAAATCGAGGCCCTGCTGCAATCGTCCACCGTCCAGGTGCCCGAACGCATCGTGATGCCCACCGCCCACGGCGCCGTGCTCTTCGTCATGCCCGCCACCGACGGCCAGGTGGCGATGACCAAGCTGATCACCCTGACGCCTGCCAATGCGGGCGGCGCGCTGCCCTCCATCCAGGGCGATGTGACGGTATTCGACGTGGCCACCGGCGCGCGCCGGCTCATTCTGGACGGCCCCGCGGTGACGGCGCGGCGCACCGCGGCCGTTTCCGTGCTGGCCGCGCGCCTGCTGGCGCCCCGCCTGGATGGACCGATGCTGATCGTGGGCGCGGGCGTGCAGGCCCGCGTGCATCTGCAGGCCTTCGCGGCCGTGCTGGGCGTGCGTGAGTTTCTCATCGCCTCGCGCAGCCGAGCCAGCGCGCAGGCGCTGGTGGAGCACGCCCAATCCCTGGGTCTGCGGGCCGATGAGGCGCGCGACGCGAATGCGGCGCTGGCCCTGTGCCCGCTGGTGGCCACGTGCACGCCGGCGCACGACATCGTGCTGCGGGCGCTGCCGCGTCCCGACGCCTACATCGCTGCCGTGGGTGCGTTCACACCGCAAATGGCCGAGCTCTCGCCTGACTTCTGCCGCCACATCGCGGCGCATGGCCGCATCGTGGTGGACACGCGTGACGCCGGGCACGAAGCGGGCGACTTGCTGCAGGCCGGCATCCCGGTGGCGCCCCTGCCCAGCCTGCAGGACGTGGTGCGAACAGGCCCGACCCGCGCGGCGGGCCCGGTGCTCTTCAAGAGCTGCGGCTGGGCCGGATGGGATCTGGCGGCGGCACGCCTGGCACTGCGCGAGCAGGGCCGGGGCTGAGCTCAGGCGCGCGGCAGCGTCACGCCCTGCTGACCCTGGTACTTGCCCTTGCGGTCGCGGTAGCTGGTCTCGCAGACCTCGTCGCTCTGGAAGAACAGCACCTGCGCGCAGCCCTCGCCCGCGTAGATCTTGGCGGGCAGCGGCGTGGTGTTGGAAAACTCCAGCGTCACGTAGCCCTCCCACTCGGGCTCGAAGGGCGTGACGTTGACGATGATGCCGCAGCGCGCGTAGGTGCTCTTGCCCAGGCAGACGGTGAGCACGTCGCGCGGGATGCGGAAATATTCGACGGTGCGCGCCAGCGCAAAGCTGTTGGGCGGGATGATGCAGGAATCGCCCGAAAAATCGACGAAGCTGTTTTCGTCGAAATTCTTCGGGTCCACCACCGTGCTGTGGATGTTGGTGAAGACCTTGAATTCACGCGCGCAGCGGATGTCGTAGCCGTAGCTGCTGGTGCCATAGCTGATGACCTTGCGGCCATCGACTTCGCGCACCTGGCCGGGCTCGAACGGCTCGATCATGCCGTGCTCGCGGGCCATGCGCCGTATCCACTTGTCGCTCTTGATGCTCATCGGTTGTGCTCCTGCGCGCGGATTGTAGCGGTGCAACGAAAATAATAGCTGCTCACGCTTGACAGGAAAGCACCAGAGCCTGATTTGGCTCAAATTCAGCGATCGACGTGCGCGCCGCCCTCGTACCAGCGCTTGAACATGTCCACCTGCGCCGGGGTGAGCGCGTCGGGGTTGCCGAAGGGCATCTTGCGCAGCTGCACCACCTGCTGGTAGATCTGCTGCGCGTGGGCCTTCACGTCCTCGGCGGTGTCGAACTTCACGCCCTTCTGCTGGATCGTGGTTGCGCTGTGGCACATGAAGCAGTGCTCCTTCATCACGGCGTGCAGATCGGCGAACTTCACCGGCTTGCTGGATGCGCTGGGCGCCGCCTGCGGCGCGGGCTTGAGCCAGGCGACGAGCGCGAGCAGCACCACGATGCCCACCGCCGCATACGGCCAGGGATGGCGGTTGCGCCCGAGCTTGTAGCCGTGGCGCAGCACAAAGAACTGGCGGATGGCCGCGCCAGCGAACATCATGAAGATGAGCACCACCCAGTTGAGGGCATGCGTGTTCATCCAGCCGTAGTGCGTGGAGAGCATCGCAAAGACCACGGGCAGCGTGAAATAGGTGTTGTGCACGCTGCGCTGCTTGCCGCGCTTGCCGTGGATGGGGTCCACGGGCTGGCCCGCCTTGAGCGCGGCCACCACCTTGCGCTGGCCGGGGATGATCCAGAAGAGCACGTTGGCGCTCATCGCGGTGGCGAGCATCGCGCCCATGAGCAGGAAGGCCGCCTGCCCCGGAAAGAGGTGGCAGGCGAGCCAGGCCGCGATGCACACCAGCACCGCGACCAGCGCGCCGACGATCTCGTCGCCCTTCTTCTTCTGCCCCCAGATACGGCAGATCAGGTCGTACAGCACCCAGAACACCACGAGGAAGGCCAGCGCCGCCAGCACCGCCATGCCCGGCGACATCAAGGGCTTGGCCGGGTTGACGAGGTACACCCCCGCATTCCACAGGTAGGAGATGCTCAGCAGCGCGAAGCCCGAGAGCCACGTGGTGTAGCTTTCCCAGAAGAACCAGTGCAGGTGATCGGGCAGCTTGGGCGGCGAGACGTTGTACTTGACCGGGTGATAGAAGCCGCCACCATGCACGGCCCACAGCTCGCCCGTGGCGCCGTCGCGGCGCAGCTTTTCGTCAACGGGCGGCGTGAGGCTGCTGTCGAGAAAGACGAAATAAAACGAGGAACCGACCCAGGCGATGGCCGTGATCACGTGCAACCAGCGCAGCAGCAGGTTGGCCCAGTCCAGAAGATAAGCTTCCATGGTGTTCAAGTCTCCGGCTGCTCACCACGGCGGGCGCTCTGAGCAGACATTGAGGGGCCGCGCTCGAAGCTGGAAGACACTTCGGCACCGCTGCGACCCGATTTGTAGACAAAGATTGTATGCAATTTTTGGCGCTAAGCCACCGGGCTAACCCGCATGAGGAGCTGCGCCGCCACGGCGACGGCGATCACCTCCGGGTCCTTGCCGACGATGCCGGGCACCCCGATCGGGCAGGTGATGCGCGCGAAATCATCCTCGCCAAAGCCGCGTGCCTCCAGGCGATGGCGAAAGGTCGCCCACTTGGTCTTGCTGCCGATCAGGCCGATGAAGGTCAGGTCGGCGCGTTCGCGCTGGCGCTTGAGGCATTCGGCCACGATGTCCTGATCCTCGGCGTGGCTGAAGCTCATGATCAGCACCACGGAGCCGGGCGCGAGATCGGCCACGGCGCCCTGCACCGGGTCGGAATGCTCGCACTCGACCTTGCTCGACAACCCGGCCGGGAAAATCTCGTCCCGGCTGTCGATCCAGCGAACGGCAAAGGGCAGCGGCTCGAGCACCCGCACCAGCGCCCGTCCCACGTGCCCGCCGCCGAAGAGCGCCAGCTTGTGCAGCGGCGGCGCCAGGCGCGCGCGCACCGCAGCCGCATCCTGCGGCCCCAGGCATTCGAAGCGCAGAAAGACCACGCCGCCGCAGCACTGCCCCAGGCTCGGCCCCAGCGCCTTGCGCACCACGGGCCCGGGCCCATTCGCGCCCATCGCATCCACCGCGCAGGCCTTGAGCCGCTCATGCGCCTCGCGCATGGCCTGCCATTCGAGGTGCCCGCCGCCGATCGAGCCGATCAGCACCTCGGGCGCGGCCAGCGCGATCGCCATCCAGGCGCCCTGCTCGCGCGGGGTCGAGCCCTTGGCCTCCTGCACCGTGACGAGGCACACCGGGCCCACGTCCAGGGCCGCGAGCAACTGCTCCAGGGGGGTCAGCATCGCGCGTGGCCGCTCACGAGCCGCGGTAGGTGGAGTAACTCCACGGACTGACCAGCAGCGGCACGTGGTAATGCTGATCCACATGCGCGATCCCGAAATCCAGGCTCACGCGGTTCAGGAAGTTGGGCTCGGGCAAGGCCACGCCCTTGGCCCTGAAATAGGCCGCCACGTCAAAGGTGAGGCGGTAGGTGCCCACGCGCAGGCTGGCGTTGTCGAACAGCGGCGCGTCGGTGCGGCCGTCGTGGTTGAGCGTCATGCTCTTGATGAGCGTGGCCTTCTCGCCCTCGGTCGCGTAGAGTGCCACCCGCATGCCGGCGGCCGGACAGCCATGCATCGTGTCCAGAACGTGGGTACTCAGGCCCATGATGCGGTCTCCTTTGGATTGCAATGCACGAAAGTGTATACACTTTTTGTACGCTTTCAAGCCCTTGTCCCGGTCAAGGCGATACTTGTCGAGTTCGGTCGGCTCCCACCCTCAGCGAGGTCTTCATGCTCCTGCGCCCCACCCTGTTGACTGCCTGCCTGTCATTGGCCCTGCTGGGCGGCTGCGCAACGACCTCCGTCGCGCCGGTTGCCGCGCCCCAGCAGACCAGTGCCGCCCGGCAGGCTGCGGCCGCCTATGACTATGACATGGACGTGTTCCACCCGGTGGTGGCACGCCATGGCATGGTCGCGAGCGAACAGGCGCTGGCCACGCGCATCGGCCTGGACATCCTCGAAAACGGCGGCAATGCGGTGGATGCCGCCGTCGCCGTGGGCTTTGCGCTGGCGGTGGCGCTGCCCAACGCAGGCAACCTGGGCGGCGGCGGCTTCATGATGGTGCATGACGCCAGGACCGGCCGCGACGTGGCGCTGGATTTCCGCGAAATGGCGCCCGGCGGCGCCCACCGCAACATGTACCTGGACGCAAGCGGCAAGGTCATCAGCGGCAAGTCGCTCTTCACGCCCTACGCCGTCGGCGTGCCCGGCACCGTCGCGGGCCTTGCGCACGCGCTGCGACACTGGGGCACGCTGCCGCTGGCCCGGGTGGTCGAGCCCGCCGCCCGCCTGGCCGAACACGGCTTTGCCGTGAGCGAGACGCTGGCCAAGGCGCTTGCGCACGGGAAAAAGACCCTCGCCCCCTGGCCCGCGAGCCAGGCGATTTTCTTCAAGAGTGGCGCGCCGATGCAGGCAGGCGATCTGCTGGTGCAGAAGGACCTGGCCGCGTCGCTGCGCCTGATCGGACGCGAAGGCGCCACGGCGTTTTACGAGGGCGCGATTGCCCGGAAAATCGCCGCCGAAATGGCGCCGCACGCAGGTGCCATCACGCTCGCGGACCTGAAGAACTACAAGGTGATCGAGCGCGAACCGGTGCGCGGCAGCTACCGGGGCTACGACATCGTGACCATGCCGCCGCCCTCTTCCGGTGGCGCGCATCTGGTGCAGATGCTCAACATCATCGAGCGCTGGCCGATCCGGCAATGGGGCGTGAACAGCGCCGCCACCATCCACCACATGACCGAGGCCATGAAGCTCGCCTACGCCGACCGCGCCGAGTACCTGGGCGATCCCGATTTCGTCAAGGTGCCGCTCAAGGGCTTGATCAGCAAGCGCTATGCCGATCACCTCGCCGCAAGCATCGATGCGAATCGCGCCCGCCCGGCCAGCGAGATCAGGCCGGGCCAGCCCCAGGCCTACGAGAGCGACCAGACCACGCACTTTTCCGTGGTCGATGCGGCGGGCAACGCCGTGGCCGTCACCTACACGCTGAACACCAACTTCGGCAGCGGCATCGTCGCCAAGGGCACGGGCATCCTGCTCAACAACGAGATGGACGATTTCGCCGCCAAGCCCGGCGTGGCCAATGCCTACGGCCTGGTCGGCGGGGACGCCAACGCCGTGCAGGCTGGCAAGCGCCCGCTGTCGTCGATGACGCCCACGCTCGCGCTCAAGGACGGCAGGATCGCCATCGTCACCGGCAGCCCCGGCGGGCCGCGCATCATCACCACGGTGCTCGAAACGCTGGTGGACATGATCGACTTCCAGATGAACCCGGCCGAAGCCGCCGCCACGTTGCGCTTTCACCACCAGTGGACGCCCGACGAGCTGCGCGTGGAAAAGGGCTTGTCCAGGGACACGCTGGACCTGCTGCAGGCCAAGGGACACAGGATCGTGGTCAAGCCGGTGATGGGGCGCACGCAGACCATCCAGGTGCGCGACGGGCTGCTGTACGGCGCGTCCGACCCGCGCAATCCGGACGGGCGCACGCTCGGCTACTGATCGGGAGCACGCACAGCCCCCCCTATCTCGCGGCCGCGGACCGCTACGGCGAAGACGATCACAATCGTCGACAAAAAGTGTATGCAATTTTTGTGTCCGCGTTGTATCATGGCCAGCATGGACACACCCGCATCCACCACCGAAGTCATCGTCGAGAGCCTGACCCGGGCCGTCGTCGAGCACCGGCTGCTGCCCGGCACCAAGCTGGCCGAGCAGAAACTGGCCGACCACTTCGGCGTCTCGCGCACCCTGGTGCGCCAGGCGCTGTTCCAACTGTCGCAAAACCGGCTGATCCGGCTCGAACCCGCGCGCGGCGCCTTCGTGGCCACGCCCTCGGTCGACGAGGCGCGCCAGGTCTTCGCCGTGCGCCGCATGCTGGAAATCGCCACCGTGCGCGCCTTCGTCGCGGCGAGCACGCCCGCGAAGATCCGGTCGCTGAAGAAGCACATGGAGGCCGAGCGCAAGGCCATGCTGGGCCAGAACGTGGGCCTGCGCACCGAGCTGCTGGGCGACTTTCACGTGCGCATCGCGCAGCTCATGGGCAACGAGGTGCTGGCACAGATCCTGGGCGAACTCATCTCGCGCTGCGCGCTGATCACGCTGATGTACCAGACCAGCACCGCGGCAGGGCATTCGCACGAAGAGCATGAAGGCATCTTCAACGCCCTCGTCGCCGGCGACGAGGCGAGCGCGGTGCGCCTGATGCAGGAGCACCTCGACAACGTGGAGGCCGGGCTGATGTTCGACCGCAACGTTCCCTCCAACGACCTGTCCATGGCTCTCTCGGCCCCCAACACATGACTTCCACCCCTTTTTACGACGCCACCGCCCCCTACCCACGCGACCTGGCCGGCTACGGCCGCACCACGCCGCATCCGCACTGGCCGGGCCAGGCCCGCATCGCCGTGCAGTTCGTGCTGAACTACGAGGAAGGCGGCGAGAACTGCGTGCTGCACGGCGACGCGGGCAGCGAGCAATTCCTCTCCGAACTGTTCAACCCGGCGGCCTACCCCGCGCGGCACATGAGCATGGAGAGCATCTACGAATACGGCTCGCGCGCCGGGGTCTGGCGCGTGCTGCGCGAGTTCGAGAAACGCAAACTTCCGCTCACCGTCTACGGCATCGCCACCGCGCTGCAGAAAAACCGCGAAGTGGCCCAGGCATTCGACGAGCTCGGCCACGAAGTCGCCTGCCACGGCCTGCGCTGGATCCACTACCAGGACATGCCCGAAGACCTGGAGCGCGCGCACATGCAGCAGTGCCTGGAGATCTTCGAACAGCTCTACGGTAGCCGGGGCGACCACGCGCTGGGCTGGTACACCGGGCGCGACAGCCCCAACACTCATCGGCTGGTCGCCGACACCGGGCGTTTTACCTACGACGCCGACTACTACGGCGACGACCTGCCGTTCTGGATGAAGGTGCAAAAGACCGACGGCAGCGCACACCAGCAGCTCGTCGTGCCCTACACGCTCGATGTGAACGACATGCGCTTCGGCCTGCCGCAGGGCTATTCGCACGCCGACCCCTTCTTCCAGTACATGCGCGATGCGTTTGACGTGCTCTACGCCGAGGGCGACCCCCAGGGCCTGAACGCACCCAAGATGATGACCATCGGCCTGCACTGCCGCATGGTGGGGCGTCCGGGGCGCTTCATCGCGCTGCAGAAGTTCCTGGACCACATCGCGCGCCACGACCAGGTGTGGGTGTGCCGTCGCATCGACCTCGCGCGCCACTGGGCCAGGCAGTTTCCCGCGCCGGTCTGAAGATTCAAGCCAAATCGGGCTGAGACGCTTGCCAATCAAGCGCAATCAGCTATTTATTTAATAGGAATCCCATGCCCTTGACGCTGGAACAACTCAACGCGGCACCGCTGGCGCAGGCCACGCTGCTGCTGGACGGCATTTACGAGCATTCCCCCTGGATCGCCGAGGCAGCCCTTGCGCACCGCCCGTTCGCCACGCTGGCGCAGCTCAAATACGCCATGGTGCAGGCGCTGGAGGCAGCGGGCACGGACGCGCAGCTGAAGCTCATCCGCGCCCACCCCGAGCTCGCGGGCAAGGCGATGGTGGCCAAGACCCTCACGGCCGAATCAACGAACGAGCAAAACCGGGCGGGCCTGACGAGCTGCACCTCCGACGAATTCGCCCGCATCCAGCAACTGAACCACGACTACCACGCGCGCTTCGGCTTTCCCTTCATCCTGGCGGTGCGCGGCCCGCGCGGCACGGGTTTGAGCAGGCAGCAGATCATCGACACCTTCGCGCGGCGCCTGGCCAACCACCCGGAGTTCGAGCGCGCCGAGGCGCTGCGCAACATCCACCGCATCGCGGAAATCCGCCTGAACGAGAAATTCGGCGCCGAGCCGCTGCTGGGCAACGATGTCTGGGACTGGCACGAGCGTCTGGCGCAGCACAGCGACGCGGGCTATGCCGAACGCGGCCAGCTCACTGTCACCTACCTGACCGACGCGCACCGCGCCTGTGCCGAGCAGCTCGGCCACTGGATGCGCGAGAGCGGCTTTGACGAAGTCGAGATCGACGCCGTGGGCAACGTCGTGGGCCGCTACAAACCCGCTGCCGGGGACGGCAAATACCTGCTCACCGGCAGCCACTACGACACGGTAAGGAACGGCGGCAAGTACGACGGGCGCACCGGCATCTTCGTGCCGCTGGCCTGCGTGCGCGAGCTGCACCGCGCGGGGCGCCGCCTGCCTTTCGGTATCGAGCTCGTCGCCTTCGCCGAAGAGGAAGGCCAGCGCTACAAGGCCACCTTTCTCGGCTCGGGCGCGCTGGTGGGCGACTTCGACCCGGGCTGGCTGGATCAACAGGACGCCGACGGCATCACCCTGCGCGCCGCGATGGAGCACGCAGGCCTGCGCATCGCCGACATCCCCAAACTCAAGCGCGATCCGGCCCGGTACCTGGGCTACATCGAAGTGCACATCGAACAGGGCCCGGTGCTCAACGAGATGGGCCTGCCGCTGGGCGTGGTCACCAGCATCAACGCCAGCAGCCGCTACCTGTGCGCGATCACCGGCATGGCGAGCCACGCCGGCACCACGCCGATGAACCGCCGCCGCGACGCCGCCGCCGCCGCCGCCGAACTGCTGCTGTACATGGAAGAGCGCGCCGCCCGCGATGGAGACAGCGTGGCCACCATGGGCATGCTCAGCGTGCCCAGCGGCTCGGTCAACGTGGTGCCGGGGCGCTGCGAATTCAGCCTGGACCTGCGCGCCCCCGGCAACGCCCAGCGCGATGCCCTCGTGGCCGACATCCTGCAGCGCCTGGACGACGTCTGCCAGCGCCGCGGCTTGCAGTACGTGGCCGAGCGCAGCATGCAAGCCAGCGCCGCGCCCAGCAACCCCGCGCTGCAGCAGCGCTGGGAAACCGCCGTACGGTCGCTGGGCCTGCCCGTGCACCGCATGCCCAGCGGCGCCGGGCACGACGCGATGAAGATCCACCAGATGCTGCCACAGGCCATGCTCTTCGTGCGCGGCGAAAACAGCGGCATCAGCCACAACCCGCTCGAATCCACCACGGCCGACGACCTGCAGCTGGCCGTGTTCGCCTACAGCCACGTCCTGAACCAACTCGCCCAGTAAAACCCAGACCATGACCACAACCTACGAACAACTCGACGCCTGGATCGACCAGCACTTCGACGAACAGGTACGCTTTCTGCAGGAACTGGTGCGCGTGCCCACCGACACGCCGCCCGGCAACAACGCGCCGCACGCGGAGCGCACCGCCGAACTCATCCGCGCCTTCGGCTTCGAGGCCGAGAAGCACCCGGTGCCCGACGCCGAGGTGAAGGCCTACGGCATGCAGTCCATCACCAACCTCATCGTGCGCCGCCCCTACGGCAAGGGCGGTCTCACGCTCGCGCTCAATGCGCACGGCGACGTGGTGCCGCCGGGCGAAGGTTGGCAGCACGCCCCCTACGGCGCCGAGATCGAGGGCGGCAAGCTCTACGGCCGGGCCGCCGCGGTGAGCAAGTGCGACTTCTCCACCTTCAGCTTCGCGGTGCGCGCGCTCGAAGCCGTGGCCCGGCCCGCCAAGGGCAGCATCGAACTGCACTTCACCTACGACGAGGAATTCGGCGGCCTGCTCGGCCCGGGCTGGCTGCTCTCCCAAGGCCTGACCAAGCCCGACCTGATGATCGCCGCCGGTTTTTCGTATGAAGTCGTCACCGCGCACAACGGTTGCCTGCAGCTCGAAGTGACCATCCAGGGCCGCATGGCGCACGCCGCCGTGCCGCACACGGGCGTGGACGCCCTGCAGGCCGCAGTCTTCATCATGAACGCACTCTATGCCGAGAACACCGCCTACCAGGAGGTGAGCTCCAGGGTGAGGGGTATCGACCACCCCTACCTCAACATCGGCCGCATCGAAGGCGGCACCAACACCAACGTGATCCCAGGGAAGGTCGTGCTCAAGCTCGACCGCCGCATGATCCCCGAGGAAAACCCAGCCAAGGTCGAAGCGCGCCTGCGCAAGGTCATCCAGGATGCCACCCGGCACTTCAATCGCTGGCGCGGCGTCAAGGGCGAGGCGGCCGTCACCACCGACGTGCGCCGCATCCTGCTGGCCAACGCGATGACGCCGCTCAAGGGCAACACCCCTCTGGTCGATGCGCTGCAAAAGCACGGAGAAGCCGTGTTTGGCGAGAAACCGCCCGCCGTGGGCACACCGCTGTACACCGACGTGCGCCTGTATGTCGAACGCGGCATACCCGGCGTGATCTACGGTGCCGGCCCGCGCACCGTGCTGGAGAGCCACGCCAAGCGCAATGACGAGCGCATCGATCTCGAAGACCTGCGCCGCGCCACCAAGGTCGTTGCGCGCAGCCTGTGCGACCTGATGGCGCGGTAAGGGGCTTATTTGAAAACGGGGTTCTTGTCAACCCCGTGTATCCCATAGTGTTCATGCCACTTGTTTTGTATACACTTTTTGTATGTAACCTTCCCCTTCTCAGGAGCCTTGCATGCAAAAATCCGTCCACCCGGTAGATGAAAAACTCTCCTGGGGCCACATGATCACCCTGGGCATGCAGCACGTGCTCGTGATGTACGCGGGCGCCGTGGCGGTGCCGCTCATCGTCGGGCGCGCGCTCAATCTCACACCCGAACAGGTGGCCCACCTCATCTCGGCCGACCTCTTCGTCTGCGGCCTGGTCACGATGATCCAGGCGGGCGGCGCCACGCAATGGTTCGGCATCAAGCTGCCCGTCATGATGGGCGTGACCTTCGCGGCCGTCGCGCCCATGGTCTCGATGGCGCAGACCAACGGCGGGCCCTACGGCGCGGGGCTGATCTTCGGCTCGGTCATCGGCGCCGGCGTCGTCGCCATCCTGATCGCGCCGCTGATGAGCCGCATGCTGCGCTTCTTTCCGCCCGTGGTCACGGGCACCATCATCGCGGTCATCGGCATCAGCCTGATGCGCATCGGCATCAACTGGATCTTCGGCAACCCCGTCGGCCCCACCGCGCCCTCGGTCACCAACCCCGAATACATCAAGTGGCTCTCCGAGCTGCAGGCCGCCGTGAGCGCGCCAGGCTCGCAGCTTGCGCCCGTGCCCAAGGGCCTGGCCATCCTGCCCACCATTCCCAACCCGAAGTACGCCGACCTCACGGGCGTGGGCATCTCGGGCATCGTGCTGCTCACCATCCTGTTCGTCGCGCGCTTCGGCAAGGGCTTCTTCGCCAACATCTCGGTGCTCGTCGGCATCATCGTGGGCGGCGTCATCACCGCGGCCATGGGCCTCATGACCTTCGAGAAAGTGGGCAAGGCCGCGTGGTTCGACCTGGTGCTGCCGTTTCAGATCGCCTATCCGGTGTTCGACCCCATCCTCATCCTCACGATGTCGCTGGTGATGATCGTCGTGCTGATCGAATCGACCGGCATGTTCCTCGCGCTGGGCGAAATGACCGGCAAGGAGATCACGCCCGAAGACCTCAAGCGCGGCCTGCGCACCGACGGTCTGGGCACCGTGATCGGCGGCCTGTTCAGCACCTTCCCCTACACCAGCTTTTCGCAGAACGTCGGGCTCGTCGCCGTCACCGGCATCAAGAGCCGCTGGGTGTGCGTGGTGGGCGGCGCCATCATGATCGCCTTCGGCATCGTGCCCAAGATGGGCGCCCTCGTTGAATCACTGCCCACCGTGGTGCTGGGCGGCGCGGGCCTGGTGATGTTCGGCATGGTCGCGGCCACCGGCATCCGCATCCTCGCGAGCGTGGATTTTCACAACAACCGCAACAACGCCATCATCGTCGCCATCTCCATCGGCGTCGGCATGATTCCGCTCGTCGCGCCCAACTTCCGCCAGTGGATGCCGCACGCCATCCACCCGCTGATCGAATCGGGCATCCTGCTCGCCTCGGTGGCCGCCGTGGCGCTCAATCTCTTCTTCAATGGCGCCAAGGACGACCCCCAGGCTGCCGCCAAGGCCAGCCTGCAATCGAGCGCCCACTGACGACCCCCTGCACCCTCACCCGGCCGACAGAGCGCTTGAAGTCGCCCTGTCGGCCTTTCCGTTTGCAGTAAGCTAGCCGCAAGCATTCCAGGTCAACCATCATGAGCAAGCCTCTCCCTCCCGCCGAAGCCGCCCTGCGCGAAGCCGCCCTCGACTACCACCGCCATCCCGCCCGCGGCAAGATTGCGGTCACGCCCACCAAGCCCCTGGTGAACCAGCGCGACCTGTCGCTGGCGTACTCGCCCGGCGTCGCCTACCCGTGCCTGGACATCCAGGCCGACCCCACCAAGGCCTACGACTACACCTCGCGCGGCAACCTCGTCGCCGTGGTCACCAACGGCACGGCGGTGCTGGGCCTGGGCGACATCGGGCCGCTCGCGGGCAAGCCCGTCATGGAAGGCAAGGGCTGCCTGTTCAAGAAATTCGCCGGCGTCGATGTGTTCGACATCGAACTGGCCGAGCGCGACCCGGACAAGCTCGTCGAAATCATCGCCGCGCTCGAACCCACCGTGGGCGGCATCAACCTGGAAGACATCAAGGCGCCCGAGTGCTTCTACATCGAGCAGGAGCTGTCCAAGCGGATGAACATCCCGGTGTTCCACGATGACCAGCACGGCACCGCCATCATTTCCAGCGCCGCGCTGATCAACGCGCTGGAGCTGGTGGGCAAGAAGATCGAAAACGTCAAGCTTGCCGTCTCGGGCGCGGGCGCTGCCGCCACGGCCTGCGTGGACGTGATGATCGGCCTGGGCCTCAAGCGTGAAAACGTCTTCATGTGCGACTCCAAGGGCCTGATCCACACGGGACGCACCAGCCTCGACCCCTCCAAGGCCCGTTTCGCGCAGGAGACCGACTGCCGCACGCTCGCGCACGCGGTGGAAAACGCCGACGTCTTCCTCGGCTGCTCCGCGCCCGGCGTGCTCACCGCCGAGATGGTCAAGACCATGGCGGACAAGCCCGTCATCCTGGCGCTGGCCAACCCCGAACCGGAAATCCGCCCCGAACTCGCCAAGGCCGTGCGCCCCGATTGCATCATCGCCACCGGCCGCTCGGACTACCCCAACCAGGTCAACAACGTCCTGTGCTTCCCCTACATCTTCCGCGGCGCGCTCGACTGCGGCGCCACGCGCATCACGCAGGAGATGAAGCTCGCCTGCGTGCGCGAAATCGCCTCGCTGGCCAAGGCCGAGCTGTCCGCCGAAGTCTCCGCCGCCTACCAGGGCAAGGAGATGCACTTCGGGCCCGATTACCTCATCCCCACGCCGTTCGACGTGCGCCTGATCCTGCGCATCGCCCCGGCGGTGGCGCGCGCCGCCGAGCTCTCGGGCGTGGCCACGCGGCCCATCCAGGACTACGACGCCTACCGCGAAAGCCTCACGCGCTTCGTCTACCAGACCAGCATGTTCATGCGCCCGGTGTTCGCCACCGCCAAGGCGCACCCGCAGCGCGTGGCCTTTGCCGAAGGCGAGGACGAGCGCGTGCTGCACGCGGCGCAATTCGCGATCGATGACGGCCTGGCCAAGCCCATCCTGATCGGGCGCCCGGCGGTGATCCAGGCGCGCATCACCCGCAACGACCTGCGCCTGCAGCCCGGCGTGAACGTCGAAATCTGCAACCCCGAGGACGACCCGCGTTTTCGCCAGTACTGGGAGACCTACCACAAGCTCATGGGCCGTCACGGCATCACACCCGAAACCGCCAAGGCCTCGGTGCGCCGCTCCAACACCCTGATCGCCGCGCTGATGGTGCACCTGGGCGACGCCGACGCCATGCTCTGCGGACTGGTGGGCAAGTTCGACAACCACCTCGCGCACATCCGTGGCGTGCTCGGCCTGCAGGACCAAGAACACGACTTCGCGACCGTCAACGCCGTGGTGATGGGCCAGAACACCCTCTTCATCGCCGACACCTACATCACCGACGACCCCAGCGCCGAGCAGCTCGCCACCATCGCGTTGCGCACCGCCGAGGAGGTGCAGCGCTTCGGCCTGCCGCCCAAGGTCGCGTTTCTCTCGCACTCCAACTTCGGCTCATCGACCCGCCCGAGCGCGCTCAAGATGCGCCGCGCGCACGAGATCTTCACCCGGATCGCGCCACACATCGAATGCGACGGCGAAATGCACGGCGACTCGGCGCTGTCGGAAACCATCCGCCGGCGCACGCTGCTGGACTCGACGCTCAGCGGCAGTGCCAACGTGCTCATCTGCCCCAACCTGGACGCGGCCAACATCCTCTTCAACGTGCTCAAGACCACCGACGGCCACGGCACGACCATAGGCCCGATCCTGCTGGGCTGCGCCGCGCCCGCGCATGTGCTCACGCCGTCGTCCACCGTGCGGCGCGTCGTCAACATGATGGCGCTGGCCGCGGCCAATGCCTTCGCCCGCGCACGTCGCTGAACCCTGGTTCGAGGCAGAAAGAATGACCGATACACCCGACAACACCATCGTCTATGGCACCAAGGATGTGCTCATCAGCCTGTGCAACTCCGTCACCCGCGTGCTCTCGGTGGCCACGCAGGGCACGGTACGTTATTCAGGCATGGTGCAGCGCATCGGCAAGACCTGCCTGAAGCCCGACATCGGCTGCTTCGTTCTCTTCAACGGGGGCTTTTCCGGCCTGGTGGTGATCAATTTCTCCGCCGCCGCGGCGATGGAGATCTACCAGAGCTACCTGCTGAGCATGGGCATGTCCGAAAGCGACCTCGCCCCCGCCTACACCTCGGACGAGGTGGCCAACGTGATGGGCGAGCTCATGAACCAGGTCGTGGGCGACTTCACCAGCGCCATCCAGCGCGAGCTGCAGACCCGCATCACGCAGAATCAGCCCAAGATGCTGGTGCTCAACCAGCAGGTGGTGCTGAGCGTGGACGCCAACCTCGACCAGCCCGAGGCCCGGCGCGTCACCTTCTACACCGCCAGGAACAACATCTTCTACCTCGAACTGGCGATCGACCGCACCCAGTTCATCAAGCTCTACGACTTCGAGCCCCAGGAAGCGCCCGACCCCGACAGCCTCATGACCCAGGCCGCCAGCCAGCACCAGGCCGCCGCGCCGCAGACCGGCAACGGCGGCTCGGACATGGACGACCTGCTCAGGTCGCTGGGCATGTAGCGCCAGCTACAATTTGCAGCCCTCTGCGCGACGGGCCACGGAGACTTGGGTGAGTGGTTTAAACCAGCAGTCTTGAAAACTGCCGACGGGCGACCGTCCGTGAGTTCGAATCTCACAGTCTCCGCCAGCACAAAAGAACTCGTCCCACGCCAGCAACAACGTATCGCACTACCATCGCGGGGCACATGATCACTGCCCATCCTCCCATGAATCAGGCGCTTGAGCTGGCCGCTCAGGCGCTTTTTCTTTCCAATCCCAACCCCCGCGTGGGCTGCGTCATCACGGCGGCCGACGCACGGGTGCTGGGCTGCGGTTTCACACAACAGGCCGGGGGGCCGCACGCCGAGGTGATGGCGCTGCGCGACGCGGCGGCGCAAGGCCGTGAAGTGCGCGGCGCCACCGCCTGGGTGACGCTGGAGCCGTGCGCGCACCAGGGACGCACGGGGCCGTGCTGCGACGCGCTGATCGCAGCGGGCGTCGCACGCGTGGTGGCATCCATCGCCGACCCCAACCCGCTGGTGGCAGGCCAGGGCTTCGCGCGATTGCGCGCGGCGGGCGTGCAGGTCGAAGTGGGACCGGGGGCGGCCGCCTCGCGCGAGCTCAACATCGGCTTTTTCAGCCGCATGATGCGCGCCACGCCCTGGGTGCGGATGAAGGCCGCCACCTCGCTCGATGGCGTGGCGGCGCTGGCCAATGGGGCGAGCCAGTGGATCACCTCACCCGAAGCGCGCGCCGACGGCCACACGTGGCGCGCGCGCGCCTGCGCGGTGCTCACGGGCGTGGGCACAGTGCTCGCGGACGATCCCCTGCTGAACGTGCGCGGCGTGGCCACCATGCGCCAGCCGCATCTGGTGATTGTGGACAGCCGCCTGCGCACGCTGCCCGGCGCCCGGCTCTTCGACGTGCCGGACAGGCAGGTCTGGATCTACGCCGCGCGCGAGGATGCGGCGGCGGCCGGGGCGCTGCGGGCGCGCGGCGCCACGGTCTCGCTGCTGCCCGGTGCCGATGGCCGGGTGGACCTGCACGCGCTCCTGCGTGACCTGGCGGCACGCAGCGTGAACGAACTGCACCTGGAGGCAGGGCCGCGGCTGGGCGGCGCCTTCGTGCAGGCCGGGCTGGTGGATGAACTGCTGCTGTACCTCGCCCCCATGTTGCTGGGCAGCGGCGGGCAGCAGCTAGCCGATTGGGGGCCGCTGCAGGCCCTGTCGCAGGGCCTGGGGCTTGAGTGGCAGAGCGTGCAGCGCGTGGGACCGGATTTGCGCTTGCTGACGCGAGCCAAGGGGCGGGCGGATTTCAGTGATTTGGAATGAAACACGACCCAGTCCCCTGCCAGCAAAGCGCAGGAGGCTCTAGCTCAAGGAGCGCTGCAGCCGCACTTCCTCGATCTTCACGCCGCCAATCACGGCCGTCTTGGCGGTGCTCATCTCACGCTTGAAACCCGCCGCCTCGTGAAAACGCAGCGCGCGCTCGTTGCGCAGCGGCACCCAGGCGGTCACGGTGGTGCAGCCCTCCTCGGCCAGGCCTTCGCGCGCGGCGTCCCACAGCGCCAGGCCCACGCCCTGATCCCAATGGCCAGGATCCGCGTAAATGGCCCAGATCTCACCGGTGGTCGGGCGGGTCTTGGGGTCGCGCGAGCGGTCGAAACCGACGAAGCCGACGATCTTGTCGTCCTCCACGGCCACCTGCACCTGCGGCTCGCAGTAGTCGATGGCCTCGCGCCAGTAGGCCTGGCGCTTTTCGGGGGAAGACATGACCTTGAGCTGCTCGTCGGGGACGACGCCTTTGTAGGCTTGCAAGGCAGCGGAGGTATGGACTTGGGCGATGGCCTTGGCATCGCGCAGCGTGGCGGGACGTACCTGAATACGAGACATGAAAACACAAACACAAACGTGAGAAAGGCCGCGATTCTCGCGCAAAAACTTTTATGTGCCTTACGAAGGCGAAACGAAGTTTTGTGCTAGCACGGCGCGGGGCCCCGGATGAAGGCTACAGGAGCTTGCGCAGCACGCTCATGACGCGGTCGAAACGCGCGCCGTAAGGCGGATACAGCGCGCCCCCTGCACTGAGGCGTGACTGCACCAGCACCGGCTTGGCGTGGCTGAAGCGCACGAAGCCCGGCTCGCCGTGATAGGCGCCCCAGCCGCTGTCGCCCACGCCGCCGAAGGGCAGGTTCTCGTGCGCGATGTGCAGCAGCGTGTCGTTCACCGTGACGCCGCCGCTCACGGTGCGCGCCAGCACCTCATCGCGCACCGCCTGGCGGTTGCCGAACCAGTACAGCGAGAGCGGACGCGGGTGCGCGTTGATGTGATTGACCGCCCCGTCGAGCGCTTCGTAGCCGATCACCGGCAGCACCGGGCCGAAGATCTCCTCCTGCATCAGGCGCATGCCGTCGGTGGCGCCGAAGACCAGCGCGGGCGCCATCTGGCGGGCGATGCCGTCGCCCAGGCTTTGCCGGGGCGGCGCGGGGGTGCCAGGCGCGGCCGAAAGCTCCTGCACGTCGGCGCCCATCTCGCGCGCCTCGCGCAGCAGATCGTGCAGGCGCGCGAGGTGGCGCGGCGTGATGATGGAGGCGTAGTCGGGGTTGCCCTCGAAGTACGGAAAGAGCCGTGCCACGGCCGCGCGATACGCCTCGGCAAAGGCCGCCTCGTTGCCCTTGGGGACAAAGAGATAGTCGGGCGCGATGCAGGTCTGCCCGGCATTGAGCAGCTTGCCGTGCGCGATCTTGGTGGCAGCGTCACGCAGGTCGCAGTCCGCGTCGAGGATGGCGGGCGACTTGCCGCCGAGCTCCAGCGTGGTCGGCGTGAGATGGGCGGCGGCGGCCAGGGCCACCTTGCGGCCCACGGCCGTCGAACCGGTAAACACCAGATGATCGAGCGGGAGCGACGCCACCTGCGTGGCCACGTCGGCACCGCCCTGCACCACGCAGAACTCCTCGGGTGCGAAGAACTGCGCCACCAGATCGGCCAGCTTGGCCGAGGTGTGCGGCGTGAGTTCGCTGGGCTTGAGCAGCACGCGGTTGCCGGCCGCAAGCGCCCCGATGGCGGGGCCCAGGGCGAGCTGCACCGGGTAGTTCCACGGCGAGATGACGCCGATCACCCCCAGCGGCTGGCGCTGCACCCAGGCGCGCGCGGGCTGCAGATACAAGGGCGTGCGCACCTTCTGTGGGCGGCACCAGCGCGCCAGGTGTTTCAGCGTGGACGCGAGCTGCGCGCGCAGCAGGAAAAAATCCGCCACTTCGGTGAGGCGCGGCGAGCGCATGCCGAAATCGGCCTGCACGGCCGCGGCCAGCGTCGGCGCGTGCTGGTCAAGCAGGGAGCGCAGGCGCAGCAGCCGCTCGCGGCGCACGGCCACTGGCGCATCGGGCTGCGCGCGGCTGGCGGCATGCTGGGCCTTGAAGAGCCGCTGCACTTCTTCGGAGCTGGTATCGGGCATGTCCTGGCCTTCCAAAAGGGTGAGGCGCGCCCGCATGCCACCGCAGTCCACGCGCAGGCCGCGCCCGTGAGATACCGGCGCAGTGTGGCACCGCGCTCAGCGGATTTCGCGCGGCTCTACGTCGGTCACGTCGCCCAGGCGACTGACGCTGCTCCTGGCCTTGCTGGCGGTGTGCGATGTCCAGCGCGCGGTGCTGCGGTACACGGTGCTGAAGCCATGGCGCGGATCCATGCGCATGACCCAGGGCATGGCGGGGCGGCCCGTCAGGCGCGCCCATAGCAGGCGGATGCCCCACGCCAGCGCCAGCACACTGGCGGCGACCAGCAAGCTCAGGAACAGCACCGCGCCCATGACGACCACGAGCAGGCGCAGGCTCCAGCGCGCGACGGTGGTGACGACTTCGTTCAAAACCATGCCTCTTTCTGTTGGGGTGGGTGCGCCGCTTGGCGCCGCACACCCGTCTATGGTAAGCCGCAATCGGCGATGCATCATCACGGCCTGCGAATACCCGGGAAACGGAGCCTGCAGGCAGGGCCGCACGATGATGCCGCCTTGTGCGTAGATGGCAACCGGATGGGGAAGTTCAAGCCTGCCGCGCCCCACCTCAAGCCTGCTCGCGGGCAGCGAACTCGAACACCCCCGGCGCATTGATCGGATCGACCCCGACCTCGATCACGCTCTTGGGCGGGAAGCGCCCCTGCAGCAGCAGTTTGGAGAGCGGATTTTCGATGCGCTGCTGGATCGCGCGCTTCAAGGGCCGCGCACCGAACACCGGATCGAACCCGACCTTGGCGAGCTCAGCCATCGCCGCGGGCGAGACGTCGAGGAACAACTCCAGCTTGTCCAGGCGCGACTGCAGCTGGCGCAGCTGGATGCGCGCGATCGCCTCGATGTTCTTCGCATCGAGCCCGTGGAACACCACCGTCTCGTCGATGCGATTCAGGAACTCGGGCCGGAAGTGGTTCTTCAGCTCGTCGAACACCGCGTCCTTGATCTCTTCGTACGGCTGCCCCGCCATGCTCTGGATCATCGGGCTGCCGATGTTGCTCGTCATGATGATGACGGTGTTCTTGAAGTCCACGGTGCGCCCCTGCCCGTCGGTCAGGCGCCCATCATCGAGCACCTGCAGCAGCACGTTGAACACGTCGGGGTGCGCCTTCTCCACCTCGTCGAGCAGCAGCACGCTGTAGGGCTTGCGCCGCACGGCCTCGGTGAGATAACCGCCTTCTTCATAGCCAACATAGCCAGGAGGCGCTCCAATCAAGCGCGCCACGCTATGCTTTTCCATGAACTCGCTCATGTCGATGCGCACCAGGTGGTCTTCGCTGTCGAACAGGAAGCCCGCGAGCGCCTTGCACAGCTCGGTCTTGCCCACGCCCGTGGGGCCGAGGAACAGGAAGGAGCCCAGCGGCCGGTTCGGGTCCGACAGGCCCGCGCGCGAGCGGCGGATCGCATCGGCCACGGCCGTGATGGCCTCGTCCTGGCCGACGACGCGCTCGTGCAGCTTGTCCTCCATCTGCAGCAGCTTGTCCTTTTCGCCCTGCATCATCTTGGCCACGGGAATGCCGGTGGCGCGGCTCACCACCTCGGCGATCTCCTCGGCGCCCACGTGCGTGCGCAGCAGCTTGTGTTTGGGCGCGTCGCCCTCGGCCTCGCTGTCCTGCGCTTCCTTCAGGCTCTTTTCCAGGTCCGGGAGCTTGCCATATTGCAGCTCGGCCACCTTGTTGAAGTCGCCCTTGCGCTTGAGGTCCTCAATCTGCGTGCGGATGGTGTCGATCTCCTTCCTGATCTGCTCGCTGCCCTGCGCGCTCGCTTTCTCGGCTTTCCAGACCTCTTCCAGGTCGGCGTATTCGCGCTCGGCCGTAGCGAGCTCTTCCTCGATCAGCTGCAGGCGTTTTTGCGAGGCCTCGTCGTGTTCCTTCTTCATCGCCTCGCGCTCGATCTTGAGCTGGATCATGCGGCGATCGAGCTTGTCCAGCGCCTCGGGCTTGGAATCGATCTCGATCTTGATCTTGGCCGCAGCCTCGTCGATCAAGTCGATGGCCTTGTCGGGCAGGAAGCGGTCGGTGATGTAGCGGTGCGACAGCTCGGCCGCGGCGACGATGGCCGGGTCGGTGATGTCCACGCCGTGGTGCGCCTCGTAGCGCACCTGCAGGCCGCGCAGGATGGCAATGGTGTCCTCCACGCTCGGCTCCTGCACCAGCACCTTCTGGAAGCGCCGCTCCAGCGCCGCGTCCTTCTCGATGTACTTGCGGTATTCATCCAGCGTGGTCGCGCCCACGCAGTGCAACTCGCCGCGCGCCAGCGCCGGCTTGAGCATGTTGCCCGCGTCGATCGCGCCCTCGGCCTTGCCCGCGCCGACCATGGTGTGCAGCTCGTCGATGAAGAGGATGATGCGGCCCTCGTCCTGCGCCACCTCCTTGAGCACGGCTTTGAGCCGCTCTTCGAACTCGCCGCGGAACTTGGCGCCCGCCAGGAGCCCCGCCATGTCCAGCACCAGCACGCGCTTGCCCTTGAGGCTCTCGGGCACCTCGCCCGCGATGATGCGCTGCGCCAGGCCTTCGACGATGGCGGTCTTGCCCACGCCCGGCTCGCCGATCAGCACCGGGTTGTTCTTGCTGCGCCGCTGCAGCACCTGGATGGTGCGGCGGATTTCGTCGTCGCGGCCGATCACCGGGTCGAGCTTGCCCAGGCGCGCGCGCTCGGTCAGGTCGAGGGTGTATTTCTTCAACGCCTCGCGCTGGCCTTCTGCTTCGGCGTTGTCCACGCTCTGGCCGCCGCGCACCGCCTCCACGGCGGCTTCGAGCGCCTTGCGCGTCAGGCCCGCTTCCTTCGCGATGCGCCCGGCCTCGCTGCTCGAATCGGCCAGCGCCAGCAGGAACATCTCGCTGGCGACGAACTGGTCGCCGCGCTTGATGGCTTCCTTTTCGGTCGCCTGCAGCAGCTTGATGAGGTCGGGGCCGGGCTGCACCTGCTCCTGCCCCTGCACGGCGGGCAGGCGCTGGATCGCGGCCTGCGCCTCCTGCGCCAGGCGCGCGGTGTTCACCCCGGCGCGCGCCAGCAGCGCCTTGGGGCCGTCCTCCTGCTGCAGCATGGCCGCGAGCAGGTGCTCGGGCTGGATGTAGGCGTTGTCGTGCCCGAGCGCGAGCGACTGGGCGTCGGCCAGCGCTTCCTGGAATTTGGTGGTGAGTTTGTCTAGGCGCATGGAACCTCCGAATTGCCCTGCAAATGCGGCAAGTCTGACAAGTTTCAAGTTCGACATCCACGGGGAAACCCACCTGCAATGCAGGCAGATATCCGCATCAAAACAGCTTGCCTTGATTTACGGCTGGGCGCTAAATGCTACCCAATCAATAGCAGCATCCAAAACCCGATGGGGCGCGCTCGCAAGGAACAAACCCGGCTCACGACGGAAACCGTCCAAGCTCTGCCTGCAATAGATCGGCAAGGTCGCGTTGCCAGGCCGCATGCATATCGAAACGGCTGACCAGCCACAACTCGGTATCGACAAAGACGTCTGCTGGGCAGGCTTGCAACTGCGGGTACTCGGCCGCCAGGAAGCGAGGTAGCAACGCCAGGCCTTGTCCGAGCGCACACAACCGAGCCAAGGACACAAAGCTGTCGGACTGCAACCGCACCCGCCCGGCCAGACCGAAACGGGACCAATCCAGTTGCGCATAAATGAAATCATGGTCCTGGTGGAAGAATCGCAGATTCATCGCCAGCAACTGGTGTTCACCGTCTCCCTGCTCACGATGTCGTTCCAGATACGCGCGACTGCCATAAGCGCCGACGGTGACGTTGCCGAGCTTGCGCACGCGCAGCGAGTTGCTGTTGCGTTCCGGGCGCGCCAAACGCACGGCAATGTCGACCTGATCCTGCTCCAAGTTCAGGAAATGTGCCTCGGTCGTGATGGTGAACACCAGCCGGGGATATTTCTCGTTCAGCGCGGCGAACACCGGCGCGAAGCGGTGCGCGAACACGTCCATCACGCTGATGCGGATGGTACCGACGCCGGCCTGATGGTCTTGGCAGAAGCTGCGTGCGGCCGCCTCCATGCGTTGCGCCGCCGAGATCAGCGCGTGCAGGTCGGCCGAGGCGCGCCAGCCGCTTTCGGCGCGCACGAACAGTGCACGACCAAAATATTGCTCCAGCTGGCGGATGCGTCGGCGCAGTGTCGAATCGTCGATCCCCTCCAGCTCGGCAGCCACTTCATAGCTGCCGTGGCGCTCCAGCGCCAAGAATGCACGGATCAAATCCCAGGGTGGTGTGATGGCGCCGTCTCGGGTCATGATGAGGTGTTGTCACATGGGTCGCTCGCGGTCGCTGCGCGATCCGCCCCATCAGGAAAAGCGCACCCGTAGCGCGGAGCTGGCGGCGCGAGAACTACAAGCCAGCAGCCAGCCAGCGGCCACATCGTCCTCGTCCAGCACCGAGTTGTCCAGCCGCTGCACCTCGCCCCCCTGCAGCCGACACATGCACGAGGCGCATTCGCCGACCCTGCAGGCGTGCGGCGCAGGCAGCGCCGCGCGCAACATGGCAGCCAACAGCGTCTCGCCGGGATGCACGGGAACAGTATAAGTTTGACCCTTGAGTTGCACTGTCAGCGATGCGTCCGGGCCAACGTCGGCAGCATCTTCCTCATCCAGTACGACGCCGAAATCCTCCTGATGCACCCGCTCAGGACCGAACCCGGCAACTCGCAAGGCGTCGCCAGCCGAGCGCATGAAGGGTACGGGGCCGCACAGATAGGCGTCCGCCTGCTCCAGCCCATGCGCCTGCTGCTCGAGCACCGCCAGAGTGGGCAGGCCCTGCTCAGCGTCGTACCAGTACTCGATCTCCAGCCGCCCCCCCGCAGTCGCCTGTAGCGCCTGCAGTTCACTCAGCAGCATGGCGGCGGCTCGATCGCGGTTCGCATAGAACAAGCGCACGCGCGGAGCGCCCCTGACCAGCGCCTCGCGAGCCAGCGCAAACACTGGCGCGATGCCGCTGCCACCCGCATACAGCAACACGGGCCGTTCCGCGTGCACCAAGGTAAATCGCCCGGCGGGCGGCAGCGCCTGCAATCGCTGCCTGGGGCTGGCGTTGTCGCATAGCCAGTTGGAAACTCGGCCACCGGCTACACGGCGCACCAGCACGCTGAGCGGCTGGCCCACCACGGGTTCGCTAGTGATTGAGTAACAGCGCCAGAGCTCGTCGCCCCCCACCTCGGCCGCCAACGTCAGGTATTGGCCTGGCAGAAAGTGCAAAGATTCCTGTTCGCCTTCTCCGCGAAGTCCAAGCAAGATCGCGTCGCTGCCCTGAGGAGTGACGCTGGTGACGATGAGGGATTGTGCCCGCTTGACCATGTCGTCGTCTCTTCAGAGAAAGAACGAATTATTGCCTTGCATGCGGTCACAATCGATCAGGTTGATCTGTTTGAGGACGATGCGCAAACCGTCTGGAGTTTCGCGCAGCACAAAACCATTCCAGCCAGAAAGTACACGACCGTGACCTTCGCGCGATTCGACCAGCATGAAGCTGCAGCGTGCGCGCCATTCATCCGTGCGATTCGGACTAGGCCAAATTTCCAGTCCGCTCCATTGCCGCGAAGTATGTGAAGCTGGTGACTGTGAAAAAGCAAACCCGGTGCCTAGCCGCGCCACGCGATCGAGTAAGCGGCGACGGTCATGGAATTCCAGTGCAACGGTTTGACGCGGGTCAGCAGCAGGTATGTTCGCGGGAATCCAATAAGCACATTCATCGGCAAACAGCGCCAGCCAATGACCATATGCCTCCTGCGCCAGAGCGCGCTGATTTTCCTGCGCCAGCGTGCCTTGATCCAGCAGGCGCGCTTCCAAAGTCAACAGCCGAGTGATTTCATCCACTCGCGCGGCTTTGACAGCAGCTGAATCGCGCACCGCAATCCGGGCCAGATCGGCAGAGACCTCGACAACCCATTCATAAAACGAATTAATCACGTACAGCGATGGCGGCTGGTGGTGGTAGCTGCGTTGCCCCACAGCGGAGGATTGCGTCGTCACGTTCATGCCAGTCTCCCCTTATTCACTTGCAGCGTAGGCTGCACCTTCATCAAGCGCTTCCATTCCGCGTAATAGTTGCGCATATGCAGGTCCGTCGTTACCGGCCCGCGAACGATGCCTTCCTCAGCCGGCAAATCCTTACCCGTTTCGTAATGCCGGCTCATGTCCACCCACTCATCCTCGGGACTATTGGTCAGGCCACGCTGGCATTCCTCGAAATTCGACGCGTCATCCATCTCACCCATGACAGGGAAATCTTCCTGCGTGCGCAGACGCATGGTGTTCACTTCCGCGTCGGCATCCCTACGCCGGGTGGCATACCAATGCACGCCGGTCGCTGCAACAGCCAGCGGCTGAACCACCTGCACTTGATTACCGATCAGCGCAAGGTTAGGGAAAATGTTGAGGTTCATCCCCGCCCCCACCGTGGTATCCAAGACGCGCTGCGCCTGCTCACCATAGGTCGCGGCGACGTGCTCCTCGTAGGGTTCACGGCCCGGCTGCGGACGCTGCTGACGCCACGCCGATTCACCATGCATCTCCGGGCGCTGATCGATGACCGTGTGGCCATTGTCCAGCGCGTTATTGCTCATCCTGGAGCGGTCCGCGTCGGCGAAATAGGCCATGTCTCCGCCGCCGTAGCGATCGTTGGTCATCACCAGCAGCGACTGGTGCGAGAACGGCACATGGTAGCCATCGCCAGCGTTGTCCCACACCATCTTCCAGTTGCAAGCCAGGCGGAAACGATGTGCACCCGCCAAGCACAGATTTTCAGGCCCTCCGTTGTGGTCGATCCAAGCGTCCAAATAACGGGCTGCATTACCCAGATGCTGCAACAGCGGCGGCGCATCTGGATTCAACGTGGCGAACACGAAACCCTTGTATGAACCAAGCTGCGCCGGACGCGCCAGGTTCATATCACGCGACTTGAATTTCGGGCCATAAGCGCTTTTACCCGGGATACCGAACAACTGGCCACGATTGTCGAAACGCCAACCATGGTACGGACAAGTGAAATCTGCGGCATTGCCCTGATGCTCACGGCAGACGCTCGCGCCACGATGGGAGCAGCGATTGGAAAAGGCGTGAACAACACCATCTTCATCGCGTGCGACGATGACTTCGCGCAGGCCGATCCAGGACAGCTTGAAATCGTTCGGTTCTGGAATTTCGCTCTCGTGGGCCAGATAGACCCAGGTGGCTGCGAAGATGTTGTCCATCTCACGCGCAAAGATGCTGTCGTCGGTATAAACGCGACGATGCACACGGTCTTGCTGCACCAAGTCATCCCAGACGCCAGAGGTGTCCGGAGGCGCTGACGCCAGGGCAGAAATTTTTGCAATATTTGTCATTGTGAATCTCCTTTTTCAGAATGGGGCATGCCAGACGAACCGCTGAACATTGCCCGTCTCGGACCATGGATAACAGCCCTCTATCCGACGGAAAAATTTATGCACGTGGAGGGGACGAAGCGCAACAATTCGCGGAGCGCTTCGCCTCCTCCGGGTTAGCTCATGGGCAGGTATCCGGACTCCAGCAAGCGTCGCCCCAACTCGACCACGCGGTCGGCATTCAAAGGCTGAAGCGACTCTTCCTGCACGCGCGCCCATTGCTCGTCGTCAAATAGAGCACGGTGATAGCTCATGAATTTCTGCTGCAGGAACTGTCGATCCACTTCGGGATGCCCCTGTATGCCCAGGAATCGTCCGTCCACCAGAAAGACCTCATGCGGGATCGTCGCTGAAGAGGCGAGCGGGACGGCCCGTGGCGGCAGGCTGGTCACGCATTCGCCGTGGCTCTGAACCAGCACTGTGGGGTCGTCACTGACCGGGGCGTCGAACAGGATCTGAGCCTGGGTGCTCCACTGCAATTGGTCCACGCCAAGCTTGAAGCGCTCGGAAGGGTTCTTCCCGACCCGACCGCCTAGCGCGGCGGCAATCGCTTGGGAGCCGAAGCACAGGCCGACCACCGGCGCACTCCCAGACTCGGCTTGTTCGCGCAGGAAAGCCAACAGGTTACGGACCAACGGAGTGTCGGCGTCGTCAACCACCGACCGCGGGCTGCCGCTGATCACATAGCCAGAATAATCAACGGCCTGGTCGGAAAAGTCATCTTCCGCAGGAAGGATGACCTCCCACCGCTCACCCTCCCGACCGAAGGCCGAGACCATTTTTTCCTGTAGTTCGTCATCGCCGGGAACATCCGAGCACCAGATCACTGCATACTTTTTCATGTCGGCCCATCAAAACAATTCGAAGTACTCACGGTGCTCCCAGTCGGTCACCTTGTCGCCGGCAAAATCGACCTGCCCTTCGGCAGCCGAGAACCGATCCCACTCGCTGCGACGCAGATGCAGCCAGTAGCGCACGAACTCCTCGCCGAACGCCTGGCGAAAGAAAGTGGAGGAATCCAGCACGTCCAGCGCCTCGGACAGGTTGTGCGGCAGGATCGGTACGTCGGCCGCGTACGGCGTTTCCTGCAGCGCCCCGGGGTCGAGTCGGCGACGTATGCCGTCAACGCCGGAAAACACCTGCGACGCCAAGTAGAGATAAGGATTGGCCGCAGGCTCGCCCACGCGGTTTTCAACCCGGCTGGCGGAGTCGCCCGGCGCTGATATCACCCGGGCCATGGCCGCGCGGTTATCCTTGGCCCAGCTCACCCGGTCGGGCGCCAGCGAGTACGGGCGGCGGCGACGGTAGCCGTTGATCGTCGGCGTGGTGAAGCTGGATGCAGCGCAGGCATGCTCGAGCAACCCGCCGACATAGTTGCACCCCAGCGCTGACAGCGGCTCGCCGGGCTGTGGCATGAAGGCGTTGGTGCCGGTGGCGCGCGCATTGAGCGACTGATGAAGGTGCCAGCCCGACGCGTAGAACCCCGGTATCGCAGGCTTGCACATGAAGCTCGCAAGATGGCCGCGGCGGCGACATATCTGCTTGACCGCGTTGCGGAACAACACCATGCCGTCCGCCACGTCCAGGCCGGACATGACGTCGAACGTGGTCTCCATCTGGCTTGGCGCCCATTCATCCTCGATGCTGCGCAGCGGCAGGCCCAGGGCCAACAGATGATGGCGCACCTCGGCCATGATGGGCTCGACCTCGTCGAGATGGTTTTCCAGCAGGTAAGAATAGCCTTTGGCCACAGGCATTACCTTGGGCGGCGCGGCGGGTGTCCCGGGGCCGCCCAAGGTTTCGGGCTCCAGGCAAGGGTCGACGATGCGGGTCAGGTACCACTCGACTTCCAAGCCAGCCTGGTAGTCGTAGCCCAGCTCATGCAGCTCTTGCAGCGCCTTCTTGAGGATGGCGCGCGGGCTCAGACTGAACGGACGCCCACTCGTCATATACAAGTCGGCCAGCATCCAGCCGGTGCGATCGGCCCAGGGCAGGATGCGGAAGGTGCCCGGGTCCGGCACCATCACCACGTTGGGGCTGCCGGCCAGTTCGGCGCTGCCGAAGCCGCCATCGGCGGAGAAGGGGTTGAAGACGATGGAACTGGCGGTATCGAAGAAGAACGGCGCCATGGTGATTTCCGAGCCGCTGGCAAAGGCCGACTTGAGCGCGGCAACCGACAGCATCTTTCCGCGCAGCAGACCGTATTGGTCCGGCCAAGACAGGCGCACCATCTGCAAGCCCGCCTCCTCGATCTGGCGCAAGACCTCGGCGGCCGCAATCTTTTGGGCCTCCGTCCACAGCCCGTGCAATTCAATGAATTTCTTGGTCATCTTGTCTCCTGGATGTTGTGCCGACGTTCGGCGCCGGAGGCGAGCGTGTTGTTGAACGAAAGACAAACCACACTCGCCTGTAGGGTATTGTCCTGAGCGAGCAGCAGCGCGTAAACGCGAAAAATGCAATTTCGGTTCGCAATATTGAGATTGCTGCAATGCAGCAAAAAAAGGAATTTTTAGCCATCCATGAAAAGGAACCGCCATTTTTCCTTTTTCATATAGGCAAATCGTGCATCAACGATGCGAAGTCACGCCCTTCCGAACGAGAACAGACGCACGATGACATCTTGTTGTTTATCAATATTTACTGGTGTGCTGCATCGACGGACAGAGGATCGGAGGCCTTCACTTCGCGGCTCCAACCCCACCCCTGCGCGAGTCGGCGATGGCACTGCCGCCCCGGAAGAGAACACCGTTGCGGTTTCGCTGCGGACGACCACCGCGCGTCCACCGGCGGTGATGCGTGCCCGAGGCCAATCGCGGAGATCACCCTGGAGATCCAATAGCCGACGGAAAGCAAGGCAATACGCAACTCAGGACACGAGACGCGCGCTATGGACATTGGAGCAAGGCTGTACCGTCGTCGCCATTCTTGGCCACTTCTGTGCACATCGCATGCCAAGGGCAACCCTCGCAGGCGCGGCGGATGCGGCCGGTCGCAAACGCAGCGCGCAGGCGCGCGAGCAGCGGCGCGGTGAGAACGAGGCTTGCGCCCGGCGCGAGCGCCACGCCCACGAGCGGCGCCAGATCGCTGCCCGCGAGGCGATCGCGTTCGATGACGCTGGCGCAGTGGCAATGCTCCTCGGCGTTGCCCGCGATCGGCGCGCAGACGTCGTCGGGACCGGCGAGAAGCTCGATCGCCTCGCCTGCACCGATGCGCTGGACGAGGCGATCAAAGTTGTGGACAAAGGCCTTGCTGTAGCCCTTGCCCGAATAGGTCAGCATGCACAGCAGGTGGTGTGCACGCAGGTGCACCGTCACCGGCGGCCAAGCGCCTTGCGAGCGGTGCTCCACAGCACGAGCGAGGCCGCGCCCAGCACCGACTTGACCACGTCGCCGATGAGGAAGGGCGCCACGCCCAGCGCCCAGCCCTTGGCCGCGCCGATCATCGCGCCCAGCCACAGCCCGCCGATCGCCAGGATCAGCGTGGTGCACAGCAGCATGGCGCCGAAGGCGCGCACGGGACGCGCGCCATCAAAGCCGCGCGCGGCGAGCCACCCCATCAGCACCGCGCCGACGGGGAAGGCAAACAGGTAACCGGCCGTCGGCCCGACGAAGGGCGCGAGCCCGCCCTTGCCGCCCGCAAGCACCGGCATGCCCAACGCGGCCTCCAGCAGCCAGGCCAGCACCGTGATGCCGCCCAGGCGCCAGCCGTAGAGCGCGCCCACCATCAGCACCGCGAAGGTCTGCATGGAGACGGGCACCGGCACCATGGGGATGCTGATGTAGGACGATGCGGTGAGCACGCCCGTGCCGACGAGCACCAGCGCCGCCTGGCGCAGCCAGTGCGCGCCACCGGCGGCGCCATGGGGAAGAACCACCGAAGCTTCTTGTGTCATGGATGAATTCCTGTAAAAACCACGAGCGGGCCGACCCTCGGCCACGCCAACCAGGCGCAAGTATCGGCATCCGCCCGCCTCATGTCAACTTGAATTCATAATTACGTTGACAATACCTGCGGCGCGCCCCGGCTGTTTTCCAAGGGGATTTGCGGGCACACTCGGCCCATGAAGCGCGCCCTGTCCCCCCACGAAGTGATGCAGCGGCTGGCGCCGGGCACGCCCATTTCGGGCGAGGCGCTGGCCGAGCAGCTCGGCGTGACGCGCGCTGCCGTCTGGAAGCAGATCGCCGCGCTGCGCGCGCTCGGCCTGCCGATCGAGGCACGCACCAACGTGGGCTACAGCCTGCCCTGGCCCGTCGAATTGCTGGATGCCACGCGCATCGCCCAGCTCAGCGGCGAGGCCGGGCCACCAGTGCAGGTGCATTGGGCGCTGGATTCGACGCAGGACGAGCTGGCGCGCACGCTGCAGGCCCAGCCCGACCTGGCCGTGGTGCTGGCCGAGCAGCAGACCGGCGGGCGCGGGCGCCGGGGCCACGCCTGGCGCTCGCCGCCGTGCATGGGTGTGTACCTGTCGTGCCTCAAGCGCTTCGCGGGCGGCCCGGCCACGCTGTCGGGGCTGTCGATCGCGGCGGGCGTGTGCGCCGCGCAGGCGCTGGCGGAGCTGGGCGTGCCCGACCTGCGCCTGAAATGGCCCAACGACCTGCTGGCGCGCGGCGCCAAGCTCGCGGGCATCCTGATCGAGGTGCAGGGCGAGTACGACGGCCCCTGCACCGCGCGCGTGGGCGTGGGCGTGAACCTGCGCCTGCCGGACGATTTGCACGAGAGCGTGAGCCAGCCGGTGATCGACCTGGCCACGCTGTGCGACGGCACGCCGCCGGGGCGCAACGCGATCGCGGCGGCGCTGATCCGCCACCTGCGCGCGGGGCTGCTGGGCTTCGAGCGCGCGGGCCTGGCGCCGTTTCTGGCGGACTTCGCGCGGCTGGATGCGCTGGCCGGCCAGCCCTTGCGGCTTGACGGTGCGGGGGTGCCGAACGAGGGCACGGGCCGGGGTATCAACGAACGCGGCGCGTTGCGCGTGGAGCACGCGGGCAGCGTCACGCTGATCGAGAGCAGCCAAGTGTCGGTGCGCCTGGCCACCAACTGAACGCTCATCCTTCCCGCAGCGCCATCGGCGCGACCTGCACACCCCAGCGCGACAGCGCCGCGTCGTCGCTCTCGCGCGCATCGACCCAGCGCGCGCCCTCGGGCGTGGTCTCCTTCTTCCAGAACGGCGCCTGCGTCTTGAGGTAGTCCATGAGGAATTCGCAGGCCTCGAAGGCCTCGCGCCGGTGCGCGGATGTCACGGCCACGAGCACGATCTGATCGGGCGGCCGCAGCGGCCCGACGCGGTGGATCACGCGCACGCCGACCACCTCAAAGCGACGGCGCGCCTCCTCGATCATCGCGGCGATGGCCTTTTCGGTCATGCCGGGGTAGTGCTCCAGCTCCATCGCCTCGATGGGCTGGCCGCCGCTGCGGTCGCGCACGGTGCCGACGAAACAGCACACCGCGCCCACGCGCGCATCCTCGGCGCGCAGCCGCGCCAGTTCGGCGGAGACGTCGAAATCCTCGGTCTGGATGGAGATGCGGCTATGCATGGCAGGGCGCGGTTTTGCTACAGTGACCGGCTACTGTACCCCTCGCCTCCCATGGTCACGCACGCCTTCATCGCCCACGGCTACACGCTCTACCCCTCGCCGCACAGCGCGCACCGCACGGTGTTCGAATTCCATGTGTTCGTGCCCCACCCCTACGCCCTCATCGACCTGCCGAGCTTTGCCCTGCAGGGCCGCGCCAGACTGTTTGCCGCGCACCGCGTGGCCGACGGCAAGATGGGGCAGCTCGTGAGTTTCGAGCTGGAGGCGGACCGCGTGCGCTTCGAGCAGCGCTTCACGCCCGACTGAATCGTGGACGACGGCAACCAGATCCTCGTGCCGCCTTCGTTCATCGCGCTGTGCAGCGACGAGCGCGGGCGGCTGCGCGAGACGCCCGACACCGTGCGCGAGCGCTACGAACTGTGTGAAGACCTGGCCTGCGGCCTGGTGGCGCAGGCGCAGGCGCAGGCGCTCTACCATGAGGCGCCTTCGGAGGCAGGCGTGCTGCGCGGCATCCACGCCGCCGTGGCCAGCCCGGCCACGGGGCTGGCGCCCCTGGAAGCGCGCTGGGTGGTGCTGCGCCTGGCCGAGCTGCTGAACTGGCCCGCGCCTGATGAGTTCGATCTCAGCCGCCCGTGACCGGCGGAAAGAACGCCACCTCGGCGCCATCGGCCAGCACAACATCCGCCGTCGCCATGACCTGATCCACGGCCATGCGCACCGCGCGGCCCTCGGCCAGGCCTTCGGCCCAGGGCGCGCCGCGCGCGACCAGTTCGGCGCGCAGCGCGGCGAGCGTGGCGGCCCCGGTGGTGACGCGCTCGCTGTCCTGGCCCACGGCCTCGCGGATCGAGGCGAAATAGCGCACGGTGATGGTTTTTGAGGTCATGACAGCAGTTGCGCGAAGGGGAGAAAGCGCACCGCGTCGCCCGCGGCGATCGGGGTGTGGGGCGGGCTGTCGATCAGGCCATCGGCCCAGACGGTGGAGGTGAGCACGCCCGAGCTCTGGTTGGCAAAGCGCTCCAGCCGCCCGTCCGCGCCCCAGCGCGCGCGCAGGAACTCGCGGCGCGCATCGACCTTGCCGCCGTCAAAGCCCGCGACGGCCGTGACCGCCCGGGGCGCCACGTCCACCACGCCCTGCAGCCGTAGCAGGAAGGGCCGCGCCAGCAGCACGAAGGTGATGAAGCTGGACACCGGGTTGCCCGGCAGCCCGATGAGGTGCGCGCTCCGCGCGCCGCTTTGCACGTGGCCATAGGCAAAGGGCTTGCCGGGCTTGATGGCGATCTTCCACAGGTCGAGCGCGCCGAGCCGCTGCACGGCGGGCTTGACGTGGTCTTCCTCGCCAACCGAGACGCCGCCGCTGGTGACGATGACGTCGCAGCGCTCGGCGGCCTGCCGCAGCGCCTCGACGGTGGCGTCCAGCGTGTCCTCGACCACGCCCAGGTCCAGCACCTCGCAGCCCAGGCGCGCGAGCAAGCTGCGCAGGAAGTAGCGGTTGCTGTTGTAGATGGCGCCCTCGCGCATCTGCTCGGGCGCGACGGTGCCGGGCATGATGAGTTCGTCCCCGGTCGAGAACAGCGCCACGCGCGGGCGGCGCACCACGGGCACCTCGGCCAGGCCTATGCTCGCGGCCAGGCCCAGCGCGGCCGGGCCCAGGCGCGTGCCGGCGGCCAGCACGGCGCTGCCGCGCACGATGTCCTCGCCCGCGCGGCGTATGCACTGGCCGGGCCGGGGCACGACGTTGACCTGCACCCGTTCGCCCTCCCGCGGCGCGCATTCTTCCTGCATGACGACGGCGTCCGCGCCCTCGGGGATAGTCGCGCCGGTGAAGATGCGCGCGGCCGTGCCCGGCGTGAGCGGCGCGCCCACGTGCCCGGCCGGGATGCGCTGCGAGACGGGCAGCACCGCGCCCGCCCGCGCCACATCGGCTGAGCAGAGCGCGTAGCCGTCCATGGCGCTGTTGTCGCGCGGCGGCACCTGCAGCGCCGACACCAGGTCGCGCGCCAGTACCCGGCCGTCGGCGTCGAAGAGCGAGACCGATTCCGTTTCAGGCAGCACGGTGGCGTGGGCGAGCAGGTCCGCGAGCGCGTCGTCCAGGGATTTGAGGGGGGATTTCATGCGGGCTCTCCTTGCATCGCCGCGGGCCGCGCGTAACTGAACCGGTCGGCGTGCCGCAGCATCCATTGCACGATACCCGCCGGGTCGTTCAGGTCAAGCAGCGGCTGGCGCGGCGGCTGGGGCAGGCGCTCGGGCCGGTCGGTCGCCACGGCCAGGATCTGCGGGTCTTCGAGGTAGCGCACGGGGCGATCGCCACGGCCAGGCTCGGGTTCGCGCCAGACCTCGATCTTGGGCAGCGGCGCGAACTTGAAGCCCTCCACCAGCACCCAGTCCACCGCGCTCAACTGCGCCAGCAGCGCGTGCACGTCGGGCTCGTGGATGGTGGGGTATTCACGCACCAGCGCCAGGCGCTGGTCGGACGCCACCAGCACCTCGTAGGCCCCGGCCTGGCGGTGGCGCCAGCTGTCCTTGCCCGGCTGGTCGATGTCGAAACGGTGGTGCGCATGCTTGAGCACCGAGACCCTCTGCCCCCGCGCCTTCAACAGCGCGATGACCTGCTCCAGCAGCGTGGTCTTGCCGGAGCCGGAAAAGCCGGCGAACACGACCACTTTCATTGGATACTCCTGAATCGAGAGCTGCCCGCGCTTGATGGATAAGCGCTAGAGGCCGATTTGACCATTAATTTTTGCCATACCGAACGATCAGCGCCTTGACCTGCTCGACATCGGCGGACAGCACGGTGACGCGCTTGGGCAGGTCCTCGATGCCGTCGAACCTGGCCGGGCGCTCGGGCGGATGGCCCAGGGCCTCGGTGATGGTCTCGGCGAACTTGATCGGCAGCGCGGTCTCCAGCACGATCATGGGCACGCGACCGCGGTGCTCGCGCGCCACCTTCACACCATCGGCCGTGTGCGTGTCTATGGTCACGCCATGGCGCTCGTGCACGTCGCGTATCGTCGCGAGGCGGTCGGCATGGGTGCTGCGTCCGCTCTGAAAGCCGAAGCGCCCGGCGGCCTGCGCGAAGCGCGCATCGCCGCTCAGGTCGAAATAACCCCGGCTGGCCAGTTGCGTGCCGAACAGCTCGCGCGTGGCCGCGCCGTCGCGCCCGAGCAGATCGAAGATGAAACGCTCGAAATTGCTCGCCTTCGAAATATCCATCGAAGGGCTCGATGTCTCCAGCGTGTCGGCCGCGGCGCGCACGCGGTAGACGCCGGTGCGAAAGAACTCGTCGAGCACGTCGTTCTCGTTCGTCGCCACCACCAGACGGGCGATCGGCAGCCCCATCTGCCGCGCCACGTGGCCCGCGCAGACGTTGCCGAAATTGCCGCTGGGCACGGTGAAGCTCACCTGCTCGGCATCGCCGCGCGTGGCCTGAAAGTAGCCTGCAAAGTAGTACACCACCTGCGCCAGCAGCCGCGCCCAGTTGATCGAATTGACCGTGCCGATGCGGTGACGCGCCTTGAATTCAAGGTCATTGCTCACCGCCTTGACGATGTCCTGGCAGTCGTCGAACACGCCCTCGATGGCGATGTTGTGGATGTTCGCGTCCTGCAGGCTGAACATCTGCGCCTGCTGGAACGGGCTCATGCGCCCGTGCGGGCTGAGCATGAAGACGCGGATGCCCTGCTTGCCGCGCATCGCGTATTCGGCGGCGCTGCCGGTGTCGCCGCTGGTCGCGCCCAGGATGTTGAGCTGCTGCCCGCGCCGCGCCAGTTCGTACTCAAACAGATGGCCCAGCAACTGCATCGCCATGTCCTTGAACGCGAGCGTCGGGCCGTTGGACAGGCTTTCAAGGTAGAAGCCGTCGCCGAGCGGCTTGAGCGGCACGATGGCGCGCGCGCCGAAGACCTCGGCGGTATAGGTCTTGTCGCAGATCGCCTTCAGGTCGGCGGCCGGAATGTCGTCTATGTACAGGCTCAGGATTTCAAACGCCAGCGCCGCGTAACCCTCGCTCGCGTGCACCGCGCGCAGGCGCGCCAGCTCGGCCGCGTCGATCCGCGGATAGCGCTCGGGCAGGTACAGGCCGCCATCGGGCGCGAGGCCTTCGAGCAGGATGTCGCAGAACTGGCGCGGGGTCGCGTCGCCACGGGTAGAGAGGTAGCGCATCAGTTCAGCTCTTCCTTGCGGATGCGCGTGATCGGCGCCAGCACCGTGGGCAGTGGCTGGATCTGCGCCAGCGCCGCGTCCAGGTCGCCCTCGCGCGTGTCGTGCGTGAGGATAATCAGGTCGGTCTGCGTGCTGCCCTCGCCGCCCACCTCGTCGGCCTCGCGCTGCAGGATGGCGTCGATGCTGATGCCCGCGCCCGCCAGGATGCCGGTGATGCGCGCCAGCACCCCGGCCTCGTCCACCACGCGGATGCGCAGGTAGTAGCCGGTGACCACGTCCGCCATCGGCAGCACCGGCAGGTCGCCGCCCGCGGCCGCCAGCGTGCTGCTCTGGAAGGCCAGCGGCGGCACGCGGTGCGCCGGGTCGGCGCCGTCGAGCCGCGCGATGTCCACCAGGTCGGCGATCACGGCGCTGGCCGTCGGTTCGCTCCCCGCGCCCTTGCCGTAGTACAGCGTCGCGCCCACGGCGTCGCCCTGCACCACCACGGCGTTCATCGCGCCGTCGACGTTGGCGATCAGGCGCCGCGCCGGGATCAGCGTGGGGTGCACGCGCAGCTCCACGCCCTTGTCCGTGCGCCGGGTGATGCCCAGCAGCTTGATGCGGTAGCCCAGCTGCTCGGCGTACTTGATGTCGGCCGACGCAAGCTGCGTGATGCCCTCGATGTGGCATTTGTCGAACTGCACCGGAATGCCGAAGGCAATGGCGCTGATCAGCGTGGCCTTGTGCGCGGCGTCCACGCCTTCGATGTCGAAGGTCGGATCGGCCTCGGCGTAGCCCAGGCGCTGCGCGTCCTTGAGCGCGACGTCGAAATCCAGGCCACGATCGCGCATCTCGGTCAGGATGAAATTGGTCGTGCCGTTGATGATCCCGGCCACCCACTGGATGCGGTTGGCCGTCAGGCCCTCGCGCAGCGCCTTGATGATGGGGATGCCGCCGGCCACCGCCGCCTCGAAGCCGACGATCACGCCCCGGGCCGCCGCCGCCTTGAAGATCTCGGTGCCGTGCACCGCCAGCAGCGCCTTGTTGGCCGTCACCACGTGCTTGCCCGCGGCAATCGCTTCGAGCACCAGCTGCCGCGCGATGCCGTAGCCGCCGATCAGCTCGACGACCACGTCGATCTCGGGGTTGGCGATGACCTCGCGCGCATCCGCCACCACCCGCACCGCGTCGCCGACGATGGAGCGTGCCCGCGCAGTGTCCAGATCGGCCACCATGGTGATGGTGATCGCACGCCCGGCGCGGCGGCCGATTTCTTCCTGGTTGCGCTGCAGCACCTCGAAGGTGCCGCTGCCGACGGTGCCGATGCCGAGCAGGCCGACTTGGATGGGTTTCATGGTTGAGTTCTGAATGAAAAACGGCTGTAACGCTTGTCCATCAAGCGCTGGCAGCTTCTTTTTTTGAATTGATGGGCAACACCGCCGCAGGCTTTGCGCGGCGCTGGCGGTACTGTTCGAGGAACTTCGCGAGGCGCCCGATCGCCTCGCGCAGATCGCTCTTGTGCGGCAGGAAGACGATGCGAAAGTGCTGGTTGTCCGGGTAGTTGAAGCCCGTGCCCTGCACCAGCATCACGCGCGTGGCGCGCAGCACCTCCATGAAGAACTGGCGGTCGTCCTCGATCGGATACATCTGCGGGTCCAGGCGCGGGAACATGTACAGCGCCGCCTTGGGCTTGACGCAGGTCACGCCCGGAATCGCGGTGATGAGCTCGTAGGCCAGGTCGCGCTGCACGCGCAGGCGCCCGCCTTCCTTGATCAGGTCGTTGATGCTCTGGTAGCCGCCCAGCGCGGTCTGGATCGCCCACTGGCCCGGCACGTTGGAGCCGAGCTTGAGGTTGGCCAGCATGTTCAGGCCCTCGATGTAGTCGCGCGCCTGCGCCTTGTCGCCCGAGACCACCATCCAGCCCGCGCGGTAGCCGCACGAGCGGTAGGCCTTGGAAAGCGAGTTGAAGGTGAGCGTGAGCACGTCGCTCGACAGGCTCCCCATCGCGGTGTGCCTGGCGCCGTCGTACAGCACCTTGTCGTAGACCTCGTCGACCAGCAGCACCAGGTCATGCTCGCGCGCCAACTGCACGATGCCCAGGAGCAATTCATCCGAATACAGCGCCCCCGTCGGGTTGTTCGGGTTGATGACCACGATGCCGCGCGTGCGCGGCGTGATCCTGGCGCGCATGTCGGCCAGATCCGGCATCCAGCCGTTGGCCTCGTCGCAGACGTAATGCACGGGCACGCCGCCCGCGAGGCTGGTGGCCGCCGTCCACAGCGGGTAGTCGGGCGCGGGCAGCAGCAGCTCGTCGCCGTCGTTGAGCAGCGCGTTGGTCGCCATCACGATCAGCTCGCTCGCGCCGTTGCCGAGATAGATGTCGTCCAGCGTCACGCCGGCGATGCCCTGCTGCTGCGTGTAGTGCATCACCGCCTTGCGCGCGGCGAAGATGCCCTTGCTGTCCGAATAGCCGGCCGACTCGGGCAGGTTGCGGATCATGTCCTGCACCACCTCGTCGGGCGGATCGAAGCCGAACGGCGCCATGTTGCCGATGTTGAGCTTGATGATCTTCTGCCCCTCTTCCTCCATCTGGCGCGCCGCGTCCACGATGGGGCCGCGCACGTCATAGAGCACGTTGTTGAGCTTGGAGGATTTGTGCAGAAGTTTCATGACCGCATGCCTGACAAACTGGCGAAACCTATAATTTGACCACATTTGCCCGCGCGGCCCACGCGGGCGCAGGCACGGCGGCACCATGAAATTCGAACCCGATCACAGCGACGCTCAAACCATCACCGGCTACGGACCGGGCTGGATCGCGGTCAACGCCGAACGCCTGACGCACAGCGTCGTCATCGGCGCCAACGGCGCGCGCTTCGACTGGGAGTGCGAGCGCTTCGAGGATCTGAGCGAAGCGCACTTCTCCAGGCTCGCCGAGCTCGACGCCGAAGTGGTCATCTTCGGCAGCGGCGAGAAGGGGCGCTTTGTCTCGCCACGCTGGCTCGGCCCGCTCATGAAGCGCCACATCGGCCTGGAGACCATGGACACGCACGCGGCCTGCCGCACCTACAACATCCTTGCCGGTGAAGGCCGCAAGGTCTTCGCCGCGCTGCTCGTCACCCACTGACGCCCATGGCCCCAAGCCCGCGGCAGCGCCCCGCCAGCGCGCCCGGTCGCTGGCCTTTTTGGCTGCTACACGCTAAAATAGCTGCCTTGCAGCCGGGGGCATCCGCTACCGCACCCTACTTCCCCCGGCATTTTCACGGCTTTACACGAGAGAGATAACACCGCCATGGCGATCGCTGTCAACAAACCCCTTCCAGAATTTGAAGCCAACGCGACAGGCGAAGTACAGGTCTCGAACGTTTCGCATCTGGGGCAAGCTCTGGTGCTGTATTTCTACCCCAAAGATAACACCCCCGGCTGCACGACGGAAGCGATGCAGTTCCGCGACAAGTACAAGGACTTCGTGAAAGTCGGCGCCGAGGTCTTCGGCGTCTCGCGCGACAACATGAAGTCGCACGACGACTTCAAGGCCAAGCTGGAACTGCCCTTCGAGCTCATCGCCGACACCGAAGAAAAGATGTGCCACATGTTCGGCGTGGTCAAGAACAAGATCATGTACGGCAAGAAGGTCAAGGGCATCGAGCGCTCCACCTTCCTCATCAACGCCGACGGCATCGTCGTGCAGGAGTGGCGCGGCCTGAAGGTGCCCGGCCACGTGGAAGACGTGCTCAAGGCCGTCAAGGCCCTGAAAGCCCAGGTCAAGAAGGTCGCCTGAACGCCCCCGCACCCGGGGCGGGCATGCATAATGGCCCCATGGGTCTGAGCCATCGCCACACACCACAAGCCGCCCACCAGGGGCGGCTTTTCATTTTCTGAACCATCTCCATGCCGCTGCCTCCCGCTCCCGCCAAACGCGCCGCCCTGCTGGCCACCAGTGCCTACGCCGCCACCGAGCCACGCAAGCGCCCTGCAAGCGCCCGCCATCCCGCCGACCCTGAACAACGTCCCCTCCCGGCGCCACGCGCTGCTGCAAGGCCCGCCACCGCACCCGCGCAATCCGGGCGTGCCGCTGTCCCCTCGGACGAGGCCGCCGGCCTGACGGCGGTGCGCCAGCGTGAACCGGCCGCGCGCAAGGCGGCCCGGCAAGCCGGCACGGCCAAGTTGTTCGTGCTCGACACCAACGTGCTGCTGCACGACCCGTCCAGCCTCTTTCGCTTCGAGGAGCACGACATCCTCCTGCCGATGGTGGTGCTCGAGGAGCTGGACGCGCACAAGCGCGGCACCACCGAGGTCGCGCGCAACGGCCGCCAGGCCAGCCGCACGCTCGATGCACTGGTCGCCGCCGCCGGGCCCTCGGACATCGCCAGCGGCGTGCCCCTGAAAGGCACGGGCCAGCGCGCGGCCACCGGCCAGCTGTACTTCCAGACCGAACCGCTGAGCTACCAGCTGCCCGCGAGCCTGCCCCTGGGCAAGGCCGACAACCAGATTCTCGGCGTGGTGCACGCGCTGCGCGAACGCCATGCGCCGCGCGAGGTGGTTCTCGTCTCCAAGGACATCAACATGCGCGTGAAGGCACGCGCGCTGGGCCTGGCGGCCGAGGATTACCAGAACGACAAGGTTCTGGACGACGACGATCTGCTGTACTCGGGCTATCTCGCGCTGCCGCCCGACTTCTGGGCGAAGGCGGGCAGGAAGGTGGAGAGCTGGCAGAACGGAGCGCACACCTGCTACCGCGTGAGCGGCCCGCTGGTGGCGCAGATGATGATCAACCAGTTCGTCTTCTTCGAGGCCCCGGGCGAGCCCAGCCTGTACGCCCGCGTCACCGAAATACGCGAGAAGACCGCGGTGCTGCAGACGCTCAAGGACTACGGCTCGACCAAGAATGCCGTCTGGGGCGTGAACACGCGCAACCGCGAGCAGAACTTCGCGATGAACCTGCTGATGGACCCCGAGGTGGACTTCGTCACGCTCACCGGCCAGGCCGGCACGGGCAAGACACTGCTGGCGCTGGCCGCGGGCCTCACGCATGTGCTCGACGAGCGCCGCTACACCGAAATCATCATGACCCGCGCCACCGTGAGCGTGGGCGAGGACATCGGCTTTCTGCCCGGCACCGAAGAAGAGAAGATGGGGCCCTGGATGGGGGCGCTCGATGACAACCTCGAATTCCTCGCCAAGGGCGAGGGCAGCAGCGCCGGCGAGTGGGGGCGCGCGGCCACCAACGAGCTGATCCGCAGCCGCATCAAGATCAAGAGCATGAACTTCATGCGCGGGCGCACCTTCATGAACAAGTACGTGATCATCGACGAGGCGCAGAACCTCACGCCCAAGCAGATGAAAACGCTCATCACCCGCGCGGGGCCGGGCACCAAGATCATCTGCATGGGCAACCTCGGCCAGATCGACACGCCCTACCTCACCGAAGGCTCCTCGGGCCTGACCTTTGCCGTGGATCGTTTCAAGGGCTGGGCCCACAGCGGCCACATCCTGCTCGCGCGCGGCGAACGCTCGCGCCTGGCGGATTTCGCCAGCGAGGTGCTCTGATCGGCGAGCTGCTGAAAAAATAGCTGCCAGCGCATGTCCAGCAAGCGCTGGAGCCCTATTTCATTGAAATTTCCTACACGTCAAAGCGCACACCCTGCGCCAGCGGCAGCGCACCGCTGTAGTTGATCGTGTTGGTGGCGCGGCGCATGTAGCCCTTCCAGGCGTCCGAGCCCGATTCGCGCCCGCCGCCGGTCTCCTTCTCGCCGCCGAACGCGCCGCCGATCTCCGCGCCCGAGGTGCCGATGTTCACGTTGGCAATGCCGCAGTCGCTGCCGGCCGACGACATGAAGCGCTCGGCCTCGCCCAGGTTCTGCGTGAAGATGGCCGACGACAGGCCCTGCGGCACGGCGTTGTGCAGCGCCACGGCGGCCTGCAGGTCGCCGTCGTAGCGCAGCACGTAGAGGATGGGCGCGAACGTCTCCTGCGCCACCACCGCGCTCTGGCTCGGCATCTGCACCAGCGCCGGGCGAACGTACCAGGCCTGCGCCCCCAGCTCCTCGCACACGCGCTCCCCACCCTGCACCTGGCCACCCTCGGCGCGCGCCTGCGCCAGCGCCGCCTGCATGGCATCGAACGCCGCGCGATCGATCAAGGGGCCGACCAGCACGCCCTCCTGCAGCGGATCGCCCACCGCGATGCTTCGGTAGATCGCGCTCAAGCGCGCGAGCAGCGCATCGGCCACCGACACATGCACGATCAGGCGGCGCAGCGTGGTGCAGCGCTGCCCGGCCGTGCCCACCGCGGCGAAGGTGATGGCACGCGCCGCCAGCTCCAGGTCGGCCGAGGGCGTGACGATCATCGCGTTGTTGCCACCGAGCTCCAGGATGGCGCGCCCGAAGCGCTCGGCCACCTTCACCGCCACTTGCCGGCCCATGCGCGTCGAGCCGGTGGCGCTCACCACGCCCACCAGGGGACTCGCGGCCAGCGCCTCGCCCACCTCGCGCCCGCCCACCAGCAACTGGCTCACGCCCTCGGGCACGCTGCCCGGCCGCTCGGCATTCAGCGCCCGCACCGCCTGTTGCAGCAGATGCTGGCAGGCGATGGCCGTCAGCGGCGTCTTTTCCGAAGGCTTCCAGACGATGGCATTGCCGCAAACGAGCGCCAGCGCCGCATTCCAGGACCACACCGCCACCGGAAAGTTGAAGGCCGAGATGATGCCCACCACGCCCATGGGATGCCAGGTTTCCATCATGCGGTGGCCGGGGCGCTCGCTCGCAATCGTCAGGCCATGCAGCTGGCGCGACAGCCCCACGGCAAAGTCGCAGATGTCGATCATCTCCTGCACCTCGCCCTGGCCTTCGCTGGTGATCTTGCCCGCCTCCAGCGACACCAGTTCCCCGAGCGCCGCCTTGTTCCGGCGCAGCAGCTCACCGAGGCGCCGCACCAGCTCGCCACGCACCGGCGCAGGCACGCTGCGCCAGGCGAGCGCCGCCTCGTGCGCCGCGGCGATCGCCTGGCGAGCCTGCTCGCCGCCGCAGTGCCCGAGCCGCGCCAGCTCCGCACCGTCGCGCGGCGAGCGCGCCACCTCTTCACCCGGCGGCAAGCCCGCCTCATCCAGCCCCAGAGCCAGCCTGAGCCGCTCCCAACGTACGCGCGTATCCATCATGTGCCTGCCTTGTCCTGTCTCAATAATCATCCATCTGCTCGATCGCCAGATTCTCGAAGCGCGTCTGATCCTTCTGAAAGAAGAGCTTGACCGTGCCCGTCGGCCCGTTGCGCTGCTTGCCGATGATGATCTCGGACACATTGGGCTCCTTGCTCTCCTTGTTGTAGTAATCATCGCGGTAGATGAACATGATGATGTCCGCGTCCTGCTCGATCGCGCCCGATTCGCGCAGATCGCTCATCATGGGACGCTTGTCGGTGCGCGTCTCCACGCTGCGATTGAGCTGCGAGAGCGCGATCACCGGGCATTGCAGCTCCTTGGCCAGCATCTTCAGGCCGCGCGAAATCTCGCCCAGCTCGGTCGCGCGGTTCTCGCCCTGCGAGCCGCCCGAGCCGCTCATGAGCTGCAGGTAGTCGACCACGATGAGGCCGAGCTTGCCGCACTGGCGCGCCAGGCGCCGCGCATTGGCGCGCAGTTCGGACGGCGTCAGGCCCGGCGTCTCGTCGATGTGCAGCGACACGCTGCGCAGGCGCTCGATCGCTTCCGTCAGGCGCGGCCACTCCTCGTCGGTGAGCTTGCCAGTGCGCAGATGCCCCTGGTGGATGCGGCCGATCGAGCCGACGATGCGCACCGCGAGCTGCGCGGCGCCCATTTCCATCGAAAAAATCGCCACCGGCAGCTGCTCGTTGAGCGCCACGTGCTCGGCGATATTGACCGCGAGCGAGGTCTTGCCCATGGACGGGCGCGCCGCCAGCACCACCAGATCGCCCGCCTGCAGACCGCTGGTCATGCGATCCAGATCGGTGAATCCCGTGGGCACCCCGGTCACGTCCATGGGGTTGTCGGCCATTTCAGTGACGCGATCGAGCAGCGTCACCACGAGCGACTCCATGGCCTGGAAGCCCTGCTTCATGCGCGAGCCTTCCTCGCCGATGGCGAAGATCCTCTGCTCGGCCTCGTCGAGGATGCGATCCACGGGCCGCCCCTGAGGGTTGAACGCATTGGTCGCAATCTCGTCGCTCGCCGTCACGAGCTTGCGCAGGATCGCGCGCTCGCGCACGATTTCGGCGTAGCGGCGGATGTTGCTCGCGCTCGGCACGTATTGCGCCAGGCTGTTGAGGTAGGCGAGACCGCCGGTTTCCTCGGCCCGCCCCAGGCTCTGCAGGCGCTCATACACCGTGATCACGTCGGCCGGCTTGCCGGCGCCCACGAGCGTGCCGATGGCCGCGTAAATCTGCTGGTGCTCGTTGCGGTAGAAATCTCCATCCACCAGCAGATCGCCCACCCTGTCCCAGGCCATGTTGTCCAGCAGCAGGCCCCCGAGCACGCTGGACTCGGCCTCGATGGAATGCGGAGGAACGCGCAGCCGCGCCACCTCCTGGTCGGCGAATCCCGTTGGATCAAACACTTCCAGCGGCGCGGAAATCACGGCAGACATCAATCACATCATCCTGCAAAACAATGCGGGCTATGCTAACCACGCGAAGGCACGAAGTCACGGAACAAGGCTGTGGACAACAGGTGCACAAGCCCCCGGGAATCTGTGCATGGCTCCGTTCGGAGCCTCTGCCGCGACAGAGGTTGCGCAGGCGCCAGCGGGCGCTAGCATCGCGGATGTCACGCCACCCACGGGATCGCCATGCCATACGAGCGCCGCCACTACGTCCGCGTCCAGTTTGATTCTCCAGGCCAGCTGCGATGGGCCGGACAGGCCGTTCCCGTGCGCGTCCTGGATCTGTCACTCAAGGGAGCCCTGCTGCAGGCCACATCCGACGCCGCCGTGCTGCATCCCGGACTGCTGTGCGAGCTCACCGTGCCGCTGGCGCGCCAGGAGTACATCGCCATGTCGGTGCAAGTGACCCACCTGCAGGAGGAAAGCATAGGCGTCGTCTGCCACGGCGTGGACATCGACAGCATCACCCACCTGCGCCGTCTCATCGAGCTCCAGCTGGGTGACCCGGCCCTGCTGGATCGCGATCTGGCGCAACTCAGCGGCCTGCATTGAGGCAAAACAAAAGCCGCCCGAGAGCGGCTTTTGCTTTGGGCGACACGGGCTCTGTCAGGCCGTTTCACCGTAGACGATGACCGTCAGATCAACGGAGACGTCCGTGTGCAGCACCACCGTGACGGTACTCTCGCCCGCGGCCTTGATCGGGCCGTTGGGCATGCGGATCTGCGCCTTGTGCACCTTCACGCCCTGGCGATGCAGCTCGTCGGCGATGTCGTAGCTCGTGACCGAGCCGAACAGACGGCCATCCACCCCCGCCTTCTGCGTGAGCTTGATGGTGGTTTCGGCCAGCTGGGCCGCATGGGCCTGCGCCTGGGCGAGCTTTTCGGCCGCGGCCTTTTCCAGCTCGGCGCGCCGGGCTTCGAATTCGGCCTTGGCGGTGGCCGTGGCGCGGTGCGCGCGCCCCGTGGGGATCAGGTAGTTGCGGGCGTAACCGTCCTTGACCTTGACGATGTCGCCGAGCGCACCGAGGTTGACAACCTTGTCGAGCAGAATGACTTGCATGGAATGGGTGCTCCTCAGATCTTGTGCTGGTCGCTGTAGGGCACCAGTGCCAGGAAGCGCGCGCGCTTGATGGCGGTGTTGAGCTGGCGCTGGTAGATAGCGCGCGTGCCCGTCAGGCGCGCGGGGATGATCTTGCCGTTCTCGGCAATGAAGTCACGCAGCGTATCGACATCCTTGTAGTCGATTTCCTCGACGCCCGCGACGGTGAAACGGCAGAAACGCTTGCGCTTGAACAGCAGGGACTGGTTGTTGCGCCTGCCGTTCTTGCCATTCTTGCCGTTCTTGTTGAATTTCCTGAACATGGTCTGAACCTTTTAAAACTGATGCGGTTGAAACTCACGGATATGAAACACCACGCCTTTGCCGTTTCGCCCCTGCGCCAGAAAGCCCTGAAAATCCCAGAGACTCCCCAGCGCCTGACGTGCCAGCCTCTCGGCCTGGGTGCCAAAGGCCACAGCCTTGATACCCAACGCAATCTGGCGCTGCGCTCCCGCCTCCTGGCCCGTCGAAACATGCACCAGCTGCATGTCCAGCACGGGCAGGCCCGCGGGCGTATGGCGCAAGGGCTGCACCTGCTCCAGGCTTGCCGTCAGGCTGGCATGGTTGCTCGCGTGCGCGCCACCGGTCGTGTTCACATCCGCCGTTGGTGACGTGCCCGGGTCAGCCCTGGGCCGTCTCGGCCTGGCCGGCCTTGCGTGCTTCCTCGCGCTCGACGGTCTTCATCATCGAGGACGGCGTGGTTTCAGCCTTGGCCTTTTGTACCGTGAGGTGACGCAGCACGGCATCGTTGAACTTGAACGCATGCTCGAGCTCGGCCATCACCGCCTGATCAGCCTCGATGTTCAAGCACAGATAGTGCGCCTTGGCCAGCTTGCTGATCATGTAGGCCAGCTGGCGCCGACCCCAGTCTTCCACGCGGTGCACCTGGCCACCGCCTGCGGTGATCATGCCCTTGTAGCGCTCCAGCATGGCAGGCACCTGTTCGCTCTGGTCCGGGTGGATGAGCAAGACAATCTCGTAATGACGCATGAAACCTCCTTCTGGTTGAAGCCACCCGCTGCGTCTTGTCCGGCCCATCATGGTCCAGGCGGTGTGGCAAGGAAAACCGGCGATTATAGGATCGAACGCGTCAGACGTACACTACTTGGCTTGACTCCGCGCAACCGAACACCTTGCGGCGCCACCCGGCTTGAAACACCGGGCGCAGGCCCCAGATACAAAGTGTTTGCCGTCCGTCACAACAAATTTTCAGACATGCCCGACAACCACGCCTCCACCCCGCCGTCGGCCGAGCAGGCCGATGAAACGCTTCAGTCCACGATGACTGCCGATACCCTGGACGAGATCGCACGCCTGCAGGCCGAGTTGGCCGAACTCAAGACCAAGAGCGCCGAACTGGCCGACCAGTACCTGCGCGCCAAGGCCGAGGCTGAAAACGCGCGCCGCCGTGCCGAGGAAGACATCGCCAAGGCGCGCAAGTTCGGTATCGAAGCCTTCGCAGAAAACCTTCTCGCCGTCTGCGACAGCCTGGATGCCGCCCTGGCGCTCGAGAACGCCAACGCCGCGCAACTGCGCGAAGGCAGCACCGCCACGCTGCGCCAGCTGACCTCGGCGCTGGAGCGCAACAAGGTGGTGGTGGTGAACCCGGGCGTGGGCGACAAGTTCGATCCGCACCAGCACCAGGCCATCAGCGTGGTGCCCTCGGAGCAGGAACCCAACACCATCGTGAACGTGCTGCAAAAGGGCTATCTGATCTTCGATCGCGTCCTGCGGCCGGCCCTCGTCACCGTCGCGGCACCCAGGTAATGCCTGCTCTGGGCGGCGCTCACTTGAAAGCAGCGAGGGCAACCACACCTCAGAACCATCGCACTTTCAATCATTTTTGAATCCGGAGAACAACATGGGAAAAATCATCGGCATTGACCTGGGCACCACCAACAGCTGCGTGTCCATCATGGAAGGCAACACCACGCGCGTGATCGAAAACAGCGAAGGCGCGCGCACCACGCCGTCCATCGTTGCCTACCAGGAAGACGGCGAAATCCTCGTGGGCGCCTCGGCCAAGCGTCAGGCCGTGACCAATCCCAAGAACACGATCTACGCCGTCAAGCGCCTGATCGGCCGCAAGTACGAAGACAAAGAGGTGCAGAAAGACCTCGGTCTGGCCCCGTTTTCCATCATCAAGGCCGACAACGGAGATGCCTGGGTGCAGATCCGCGATCAGAAGCTCGCCCCGCCGCAGATCAGCGCCGAGGTGCTGCGCAAGATGAAGAAGACCGCCGAGGACTACCTGGGCGAGCCGGTCACCGAGGCCGTCATCACCGTGCCGGCCTACTTCAACGACAGCCAGCGTCAGGCCACCAAGGACGCCGGCCGCATCGCCGGCCTGGAAGTCAAGCGCATCATCAACGAGCCCACGGCCGCGGCGCTCGCCTTCGGCCTGGACAAGCAGGGCAAGGGCGATCGCAAGATCGTCGTCTATGACCTGGGCGGCGGCACGTTCGACGTCTCCATCATCGAGATCGCCGACGTCGATGGCGAGAAGCAGTTCGAGGTGCTGGCCACCAATGGCGACACCTTCCTGGGCGGCGAGGACTTCGACCAGCGCATCATCGACTACATCATCGGCGAGTTCAAGAAAGAGCAAGGCGTCGATCTGAAGGCCGACGTGCTCGCGCTGCAGCGCCTGAAGGAGGCGGCCGAAAAGGCCAAGATCGAGCTGTCCAACAGCGCGCAGACCGACATCAACCTGCCCTACATCACTGCCGATGCCTCGGGTCCGAAGCACCTGAACATCAAGCTCACGCGCGCCAAGCTCGAAAGCCTGGTCGAAGACCTGATCGAGCGCACCATCGCGCCCTGCCGCACCGCGATCAAGGATGCGGGCATCAGCGTCTCGGACATCAACGACGTGATCCTCGTCGGCGGCATGACGCGCATGCCCAAGGTGCAGGAAACCGTCAAGGAGTTCTTCGGCAAGGATCCGCGCAAGGACGTGAACCCCGACGAGGCCGTGGCCGTCGGCGCGGCCGTGCAGGGCCAGGTGCTGTCTGGCGACCGCAAGGACGTGCTGCTGCTGGACGTGACGCCGCTGTCGCTGGGCATCGAGACCCTGGGCGGCGTGATGACCAAGATGATCGCCAAGAACACCACGATCCCGACCAAGTTCGCGCAGACCTTCTCCACCGCCGAGGACAACCAGCCGGCCGTGACGATCAAGGTCTTCCAGGGCGAGCGCGAGATCGCGAGCGCCAACAAGGCGCTGGGCGAGTTCAACCTGGAGGGCATCCCACCGGCCAGCCGCGGCACGCCTCAGATCGAGGTGAGCTTCGACATCGACGCCAACGGCATCCTGCACGTGGGCGCCAAGGACAAGGGCACGGGCAAGGAAAACAAGATCACCATCAAGGCCAGCTCGGGCCTGTCGGAGGACGAAATCCAGAAGATGGTGAAGGATGCGGAGCTCAACGCCGCCGAGGATCACAAGAAGCTGGAACTGGTGCAGGCGCGCAATCAGGGCGAAGCGGCGGTGCATAGCACGCGCAAGGCCCTGACCGAGCACGGCGACAAGCTCGACGCGGGCGAGAAGGAAAAGATCGAAGTCGCGATCAAGGAACTTGAAGAAGCCCTCAAGGGCGAGGACAAGGCTGCGATCGACGACAAGACCAACGCCCTGATGACCGCCAGCCAGAAGCTCGGCGAGAAGATGTACGCCGATGCGGCCGCCGCCGCGCAGGCTGCGGGGGCCGGCGCGGCCGCCGGGGCTGCTCCCTCGGGCGAGCAGGCCCAGGCCGCGGCTGCGGCGGACGACAACGTGGTGGACGCCGAAGTCAAGGAAGTCAAGAAGGGTTGAGCGGCAGCACACAAAATACGGGGCGGCAGGCGCGGATGCCTTGCCGCCCTTTGCGCTGATGGCGAGCAGCCCGCCGACCATCGATGTCTGGCGCCACAGCCAATTGAGAACCTGAGCCCATGGCCAATAAACGCGACTACTACGAAGTCCTGGGCGTTCCGAAGAACGCCAGCGAGGACGAGATCAAGAAGGCTTATCGCAAGCTGGCGATGAAGTACCACCCCGACCGCAATCAGGGGGATGCGGCCAAGGCCGCCGAGGAAAAATTCAAGGAGGCCAAGGAAGCCTACGAGATGCTTTCCGACGCGCAAAAGCGCGCTGCCTACGATCAGTACGGCCACGCCGGCGTCGACCCGAACCTGCGTGGCGGCATGGGTGGGGCGGAAGGCTTCGGCGGCGGTTTCGCCGAGGCCTTCGGCGACATCTTCGGCGACATGTTCGGCGGCCAGCGCGGCGGGGCTCGCGGCGGGCGGCAGGTGTATCGCGGCAGCGATCTGTCCTACGCGATGGAAATCACGCTCGAAGAAGCAGCCAACGGCAAGGACGCGCAGATCCGCATTCCCAGCTGGGACAACTGCGATACCTGCCACGGCAGCGGCGCCAAGCCCGGCACCAGCCCCAAGACCTGCGGCACCTGCAATGGCTCGGGCGTGGTGCAGATGCGCCAGGGCTTTTTCAGCGTGCAGCAAACCTGCCCGCACTGCCGCGGCACGGGCAAAATCATCACCGAGCCCTGCATCAACTGCCACGGCCAGGGCAAGGTCAAACGCCAGAAGACGCTGGAGGTGAAGATCCCCGCGGGCATCGACGACGGCATGCGTATCCGCAGCACCGGCAATGGCGAGCCGGGCACCAACGGCGGCCCGCCCGGCGACCTCTACATCGAGATCCGCACCAAAAAGCACGACATCTTCGAGCGCGACGGCGACGACCTGCACTGTGAGGTGCCGGTGAGCTTCATCACCGCCGCGCTCGGCGGAGAGATCGAGGTGCCGACGCTGGCCGGCAAGGCCGCGATCGACATTCCCGAAGGCACACAGGCGGGCAAGCAGTTTCGCCTGCGCGGCAAGGGCATCAAGGGCATACGCGCGAGCTACCCGGGCGATCTGTACTGCCACATCGTGGTCGAGACACCGGTCAAGCTGACCGAATACCAGCGCAAGCTCCTGCGCGATCTGGAAGAGTCGCTCAAAAAGGGCGGCGCCAAGCACTCGCCCTCGACCGAGAGCTGGACCGAGCGGCTCAAGCGCAGCTTCTTCAACTGAGGCCCATGAGGGCGGTGGCGCTCCTGCGCGCCACCGCCTTCACAGCATGTGATCGAGGAAGGCCCGGGCGCGCTCGTGTCCCGGGTCGGCGAAGAATTCCTTTGCGGGCTTGATCACCAGCAGTTCGCCTTCGTCCATGAAGGCGACGGTGTGCGCCACCTCGCGCGCAAAGCCCATCTCATGCGTCACGACCAGCATGGTCATGCGCTCCTCGGCCAGCTCGCGCATGGTGCGCAGCACCTCGCCGGTCAGCTCCGGGTCGAGCGCCGAGGTCGGCTCGTCGAACAGCATGATCTCAGGCTCCATGCACAACGCCCGGGCGATGGCCACACGCTGCTTCTGCCCGCCCGAGAGGCGTGCCGGATAGCTGTCACGCTTGGCCGACAGCCCCACCTTGGCCAGCAGCGCCTCGGCGCGCTCGACCGCGCGCCGGCGCTCCAGCCCAGCGACCACCATCGGCGCCTCGATGAGGTTTTCCAGCACCGTCAGATGCGGGAACAGGTTGAAGTGCTGAAACACCATGCCGCTCTTGCGGCACAGGCGCCGCGCCTCGGCCTCCGGCGCGTAGCGGCAATGACCCCGCGCATCGGTGCTTGCGAGAACTTCCCCGCCAATGCGGATTTCACCCGCGTCGATGGTTTCCAGCTGATTCAGGCAGCGCAAAAAAGTGCTCTTGCCCGAGCCCGAAGGACCGATCAGCGCCACGACCTCGCCGCGCGAAACCGACAGCGAGACGCCGCGCAGCACCTCGTTGCTGCCGAAGCGCTTCCTGACGCCGATCGCCTCGATCATCGGCGCTTCACTGGTCATAGCGGGCATGGTGGCGTTCCAGACGCTGGAAGCCCCAGGTGAGCACCAGCGTCATGATGAGGTAGAAGGCGGCCGCCACGATGAAGGGCGACGTGGTGAAGTCGCGCTGCACGATGCCGCGCGCAGCGCGCAGCAGGTCGTTGAGCGCCAGCACGTAGATGAGCGAGGTGTCCTTGACCAGCGTGATGGTCTCGTTGGACAGCGGCGGCAGGATGTTGCGCACCATCTGCGGCAGCACGATGCGGCGCATGGTCTGGCGATAGTTCATTCCCAGCACGCGCGCCGCCTCGTACTGGCCACGATCGACCGAGAGAATGCCGGCCCGGAAAATTTCCGCGAAGTAGGCGGCGTAGTTGAGCGTGAACGCCACCACGGCCGACGGAAAATCCGGCAGCCGAACGCCAATCACGGGCACGAAGGGCAGCGCGAAATAGATGAACAGCATCTGCAGCATCAGCGGCGTGCCGCGCATCAGCCAGATGTAGCCATTGACCGCCGTCGAGAGCGCGCGCAGGTGCGACACGCGCGCCAGCGCCAGCAGCAGCCCCAGCGGCAGCGCCAGCGCCACCGTGATGAAGAACAGCTTCAGCGTGACCAGCGCACCCTGCGCCAGCGGCCCCAGGAGGGAGAAAAAATAATCCATAGGGCATCATCAGTTCAGTGTTTCACAGCCCTACCCACTGCAACGGACGCGCCCCAGGCCAGGGACGCCGCGCAAGGGCCGCCCCGCCGCGCTGGCGTCGTCCCCCTTCCCGAAGGGCGCAGCCATTTGAGAGAAGGGGGAAGGCGCGCAGCGCCTCAGGGGGTTGTTCCAAATTTACTTGACGATGTTCTTGCCAAACCACTGCTCGGAGATCTTCGCGGCCGCGCCGTCCGTCTTCATGTCGGTCAGCACCTTGTCGAGCTTGCCCAGCAGCTCGGCGTCGTCCTTGCGCAGGCCCACGCCATATTCCTCGGTGCCGAAGTTGTCGTCGAGCACCGCGTACTGGTCGGGCTTCTTGGCCACGTAGTAGCGGCCCACCACTTCATCGACCACCACCGCCTGCAGGCGCCCCGCGCTCAGGTCCATCAGCGCCGTCACGTTGTCGCCGAAGGTCTTGAACTCCTTGAACGACTTGAAGACGGCTTCGTCCTTCTTCACCGCGTCCACGGCACTCGAACCTTCCTGCGCGCCCACGACCTTGCCCGCCAGGTCCGCCTTGGTCTTGATCGCGGAATCGGCCGGCACCACGATGATCTGGTGGTTTTCCATGTAGGGTGCGGTGAAGGCGATGTTCTGCTTGCGCTCCTCGGTGATCGTCAGGCCGTTCCAGAGCACGTCCACGCGCTTGCCGGAAAGCTCGGCCTCCTTCGCGCTCCAGTCGATCGGCTTGAAATCGACCTGCAGCCCCAGGCGCTTGCTCGCCTCCTTGGCCATGTCGATGTCGAAGCCCACCAGTTCGTTCTTCTCGTCACGGAAACCCATGGGCGGGAAGTTGTCGTCCAGGCCCACCACGATCTTCGTGATGGCCGCGGGTGCGGGAGCAGCGGGCGCGGCTGCGGGTGCGGGCGCGGCGCTCTCTTGTTTGGAGCAGCCCGCAAGGACCACACCCAGGCTCAGCAAGGCGACGGCGGCAAAATTCTTCATGTCAGATGATCCTCGACAAAACAGGGGTTTGCACCGGAAGGTCCGGCAAAGCTTTGTATTGTCCCATTGATCCCGCCACCTCCCGGATCAGGCGGGCTCCACCCCGAAACGCGGGCCCAGCGCGGACGTCAGGCCGAATTCGTCCAGGATGGCCCTGAGCCTTTCGCCCGCGCTGCGTCTTTTCTGCCCGGTGTAGCGCGCGACGATCAGCTCGTTCTTCAGGCTGTGCTCCCAGCCGACGAGTTCGGTCACCGTCACCTGGTAGCCGCTCGCCTCCAGCCTCAGGCAGCGCAGCACGTTGGTGATCTGGCTGCCCATCTCGCGCGTATGGATGGGGTGGCGCCAGAGCTCGGCCAGCGGCGTGCGCGACAGGTTCAGCGCCTTGTTGCGGCGCAAGCCCGCCGCCACCTCGGCCTGGCAGCAGGGAACGAGCACCATGAAACGCGCCTCTTTGGCCAGGCCGAAGTCGATGGCATCGTCGGTGGCGGTGTCGCAGGCGTGCAGCGCGGTGACGATGTCAAAGCGCTCGGGCAGGTCGGCCTGCACGGCATCGGCCACTGCCATGTCGAGAAAGCGCATGCGCTCGAAACCCAGGCGCGCCGCGAGTTCGCGCGAACGCCGCACCAGATCGGCGCGCCACTCGATACCGACGACCTCGCCACGGCCGAGCGGCTTGAAGAACAGGTCGTACAGGATGAAGCCCAGATAGGACTTGCCCGCGCCATGGTCCGCCAGCAGCGGCGCGTGACCGTCCTGCGCCAGCTCCTGCAGCAGCGGTTCGATGAACTGGTACAGGTGATAGACCTGCTTGAGCTTGCGTCGTGAGTCCTGATTCATCAGTGCATCGCGCGTGAGGATGTGCAGCTCCTGCAGCAACGCCACGGACTGTCCCGGGCGCAGCTCGGCCAGAACCGCCGCGCGGGCGTCCTCCATGCTTGAATGATGTCGCTTGTTCATCTGCCATCCTTGCACGCCCGGGCGGATCGCTGCCCGCAGGCAGCGGGGCGGCTCCCCACGCTATTTTGCGGCTGCATCACCGCGCCGATGCAAGGCACCCCCTGCCAGGCGCCGGCTCATCCGCCACGCCAGGCCCATGCCCAAGGCGCTGCACAGTCCCAGCAACACCCAGGACCACTGCCACGTGCCCAGCCGGCTCGCCATCCATGCCACCGCCGGCGGTCCGCTGAACTGGCCGATGGCCGACCACTGCATCATCCAGCCTATCGTCGTCGAGACGGTCTGCTCGCTCGGTGCCAGACGCGGCGCCAGCCCGAACAGCCCCCCGGGAATCAGGCCGCCGAACAGCGAGAACAGCACCGCGCCCAGGTAGCGCAGCATCGGCAGATCCTGCGTGGTCGCGCCAAAGGCCATGAAGGTGCCCACGGCCATGGCGGCAAAGCCTCCCCAAAGCACGGCCCGTGGCGCGACGCCGTGCGCCAGCAGATGGCCCGCGACGATATTGCCGATCATGTTGACCGCCGCGACGACCGCCGTCAGCACCGCGCCCAGCATGCCGCCCCAGCCCATCGCGTCGTAGAGCGCGGGAAGAAAGCCGATGACGGCCAGCCATTGCGCCGAATAGCTTGCAAAAATCAGCGCGATCAGCCACACGCCGCCCGAACTCAGCGTTTGCATCAAGCGTTCGCGCCAGCCGGCGCGGGCAGCGCCCGACGCGGGGTGGGCCGCATCCGCTGGCACGGCCCAGGCCAGCCAGATCATCATCACCGTGGACACGCCGGCAATCAGCCACCACCAGCCCTGCCAGCCCGCCACGCCCATCACCGCCGGTCCCACGAGCAGGGCCAGTGCCGTGCCGAACGGCATGAAGCTGCCCCAGTACCCCAGCATGTGCGTGAGCCGCTCTGGCGGCACGCAGCGCCGGATCAGGCTGGGCGCGGGCACGGTGGTCATGAGAAAACCCAGCCCCTCCACCGCCCGCAGGATCAGGAGCGTGGTGACGTCGCCGGCCAGCCCACCCGCGACTCCGGCACCCGAGAGCAATGCCAAACCCACCAGCATGCTGCGCCGCAGCCCGAAGCCGTCGGCTACGAGCCCGGCCACGATGCCCAGGCCCATCCCCGCCAGTTGCACCAGCGACAGCAGGAAACCCGCCTGCACCAGCGTGATGCCCAGCTCGCGCTGCAGGACCGGAATGGCCGGGGGCAGCTTGGCAATGTGCAGCGCTGCGGCCACCCCGGCGAGCAACACGATCCAGGCACCCTGGGTGCGCCGTGCCTGGGCAGTCATCGCGCGAGCAACCGCTGTCCCGTGAGGCGCTCGTGCTCGTGCAGCGCAAACCGGTCCGTCATGCCGGCAATGAAATCCGCGATCGCGCGCATGCGCTGCGCCAGGGAGCCCGCGGCACGTACGCGCGCCGCACGGCTGCCGGGCAACTGCCCGTGATCGGCACCGTAGATCGCGAACAGCTCGCGCACGACCCGCTGCGCCGCATCCATGGTGCGCGCCACCCGCGGATGGCGGTACAGGTCGTGCAGCAGAAATTGCTGCAACTGCGTCGTATCCGCCTGCATGCCCACGGAAAAGCACACCAGGGGCGGCAACCCGCGCACCGCATCCACGTCCTCCGGACGGGCACGGCCGATGGCCGCACGCGTCGTGTCCACCACGTCGTACACCTGCTCGCTGAGCATGCGGCGTATCGTCTCGTAGAGCAGCCGGCGGCTCTCATGTTCCGTCGCAAGCATCGGGTAGTCGGACTTGACCCGGGAGATGTGGCGCCGCACGAGCGCGACATCTTCGAGCTGCTCCAGCCTGATCAGTCCTGAGCGCACACCGTCGTCCACGTCGTGCGCGCTGTAGGCAATCGCATCGACCAGGTTGCACAGCTGCGCCTCCAGGCTGGGCTGGCGCCCCAGCAGAAAACGCGCGCCAACGCCGCCCGGCTCGCGCGCCTCGAGCCATTCGGCATTGCGCCGGGAACAGTGCTTGAGTATGCCCTCGCGTGTTTCAAACGTGAGATTGAGCCCGTCGTGCGCCGGGTAGCGATGCTCAAGCACATCGACCATGCGCAGACTCTGCAGGTTGTGCTCGAACCCGCCCCACTCGCGCATGCAGTCGTTCAACGCCTCCTGCCCCGCATGGCCAAACGGCGTGTGCCCGAGGTCGTGCGCCAGGCAGATCGCCTCCACCAGATCCTCGCTCAGCCCGAGCGAGCGTGCAATCGAGCGCCCGAGCTGCGCCACCTCCAGCGAGTGCGTGAGCCGTGTGCGAAACAGATCGCCTTCGTGGTTCACGAACACCTGTGTCTTGTATTCGAGCCGGCGGAATGCCGACGAATGCACGATGCGATCGCGGTCGCGCTGGTAGTCGCTGCGCGTCGGATCGGGCGAGACAGGGTAACGCCGCCCTCGCGTGCGGTCCGGGTTGCAGGCGTAGGCAGCCAATTCGGACTTCATGGTCAAATTCGGTTCAAACGCAGGCTGGTCAAGCGCTGACAGCTATCGAACGGATAGTCCGATCAAACCGGCCCGCAGCAAGCATCGATCACCTCGCGCACCAGCGCATCGGGCGCGCTGCGCACCACCGCTCGCCCCGGCCCATCGATCAGCACGAAGCGGATTTCCCCGGCCTCGGCCTTCTTGTCCACGCGCATCAGCTCCAGGTAACGGCCCGCGTTGTCGCCGCCGTCGAGCATCGGCCCCTGCGTCGGCAGCCCCGCGCGCTCGATCAGCGAACGCAGGCGGCGGACGAATTCCCCGTCCACCATGCCCAGCCGCAGCGAAAGCTCGGCCGCCATCACCATGCCCACCGCCACGCCCTCGCCGTGCAGCCACACGCCATAGCCCAGGCCGGTCTCGATCGCGTGGCCGAAGGTGTGGCCAAAGTTGAGGATGGCGCGCAGGCCGGTTTCCCGCTCGTCCTGCGCCACCACATCCGCCTTGATCTCGCAGCAACGGCGCACCACGTGGGCGAGCGCTGTCCGCTCGCGTGCGCGCACGGCGTCCATGTGCGCTTCCAGCCAACCAAAAAATGCCATGTCGGCGATCGGCCCGTACTTGATCACTTCCGCCAAACCCGCCGACAACTCGCGATCGGGCAAGGTGTCAAGCGTGGCCAGATCGCAAAGCACGAGACGGGGCTGGTAGAACGCCCCGATCATGTTCTTGCCCAGCGGATGGTTGATCGCGGTCTTGCCACCCACGCTCGAATCCACCTGCGCCAGCAGCGTCGTCGGCACCTGCACGAAGGGCACGCCGCGCATGTAGCAGGCGGCGGCAAAACCGGTCATGTCGCCGATCACGCCACCGCCCAACGCATAGAGCACCGTCTTGCGATCGCAGCCATGGGTGAGCAGGGCGTCGAAGATCAGGTTGAGAGTTGGCCAGTCCTTGTGGGCCTCGCCGTCGGGGAGGATGACCGTGCGAACGGCGGGATAGCAATGCGCCAATGCTTCGGCCAGGGCGGCGCCGTACAAGGGTTGCACCGTTTCGTTCGTGACCACCACGGCGCAGGACCCAGGCGGTAAATCGGCCGGTAGGGAGCCATGGGTGCCCAACGCCTCTGAAATCAATATGGCGTAGCTGCGATCCTGCAGCCGGATCTCGACCTTGTGATGGATGACTGGCATGACTGGCGTTGAACGGAAACCATCGAGCTGACACGGAGTGTCTATCGTAGTTGAGATAGAAAAAACCCTCGGCACGCACGCGCCGAGGGTTTCTCGCTTGGATTTCAGTACCAGGCGATCACGGGCAGGCAGCGCCTCCCGCTTGAGTTACGGGTATCTTGACCGCCTGAATCAGAGTGTCGGTTCCCTTGGTCACGCTGACTGTGACTGTCGGGCCCGGATTCGTTCCAGCCGGCGGCGCGGGGCACGCAGGTGGTGATGGCGCTTTCCACTCAAGCATGCCCGTGGTTGCGCCTATGGAAATCCCCGTCGGCACGGAACCAACCAAACTCCATGCAGGAGCCGTTGTCCCGGATCCACCGGTGGTCCAGAGCGTGTATGCATAATCGGTGCCAGCCGCTGCCGTCGGCAGCGTGCAGGTGGCCCCCGAGCAACCGCCGATCGCCAGGGCTGGCGTGGGCGCGGGGGCACCTGCCGCCACAGTCAGCGAGTAATTGGCATTAGCGGAATTGCCAGCTCCGTCAGTGACTCGCACCGCGAAACTCACCGTACCCGCCGCACTGGGCGTACCGGAAATCACGCCTGCTGCACTGAGAGTCAAGCCCGCAGGTAGGGCTCCCAACGCCGTCCAGGCATAGGGTGCCTGGCCGCCAGTGGCTTCGAGCACAAAGCTGTACGGGACACCGACGGTTGCACCCCCTCCCAGTGCCGCAGTTGTGATGCTTGGCGGCGTGGTCGCGGTGGCCACCCTGGAAACCGCCGGGACGACCAACACCCCGGCGACGGGATCCTGAATGCCGTTGCTCACGTCGTTGTCGCTGCGATCCGCCGTCATATCGAGCACGATGGAACCTTCGGTCGGGCCACTCGACAGGTCAAAACCGGCCAGGCCAGCGACGGTGCTGACCGACAAGGTGCCGCCTGTCTTGTTGCCCGCCATCAAGCTGGCGCCCACGCCCGCACCCGTGGGACGGATGCTGATCTGCAGGTTCGGCGCCGCCGGGTTGGGAACCATCTGATTGGCATCGTCAAGCACCTGCACCTTGACATTCGTGGTGGTCGTCAGACCTGCGGTGTTGCCCTGTATGCCCAGGACATTCGACGTCGTGGTGCGACCAGTCACACTGGCAGGCAACCCGCTGGCAGCGCCGACGGTAATGGTCAGGCTGGTCGAATAGTATTTCTGATCCTGCGGATTCTGTACCGAGCAGGTGATGGTGGCGGTTCCGGCCTCGTTACCCGCATGGAAGTGAAAGGAATTGCCACCGGAATTCGAGCCGAGGGTGATGCTGCGGTAAGCATTGGGCACCTTGATCTTCCCGCCAGCGCCGTTGTCCACTTCGGTCTCGTGATCCGGGTCGCCGTCCAGGTAGTACAGCGAGCCGACGTTCAGCCCGCCCGCCATGTTGCAGCCAAAAATCTTATCGGTTGCACTGGTTCCCCCGGGAATGGGATAACCGTTTTCCGTGGCCTTCACATACACCGTCGTGGTGAATGGGGCATACACGCCGATGCCCGGGCCTGCACCGACGGTATTGGTAGGCAGCTGCGTTCTGTCGGCCGTCATCGTCACAACATAGGGACCATGACTCACCCCAGGACTACCCCCACCTCCCCCGCAGGCTGAAAGCGCCGCAGCACAAGCCACGGAAAAAACTGCAATTGTCGAAATTTTCATGACTTCCCCGTTTTCACAATTCAACGTACCGGCCCACGGTCGGAAATGACCTTGGGTGTGATAAAGACCATCATTTCACGCTTGTTGGCCGTCTTCGTGGTGTTCTTGAACAGATTGCCCACGATGGGCACGTCGCCCAGCAACGGCACCTTGTTCACCTGATTGGTTTCTTCCAGCTCGAAGATGCCACCGATCACGACAGTGCCACCATTTTCGACGAGCACCTGCGTCGTGACGTGCTTGGTGTCGATCGCGACACCCTGTTCCGTCACCTGACCGACGCTGTCCTTGTTGACGTCAAGGTTCAGGATGATGTTGCCTTCGGGCGTGATCTGCGGCGACACCTCCAGCTTGAGCACGGCCTTCTTGAACGCGATGGTGGTGGCCCCGTTGGGCGCCGTCACGTTGTAGGGGATTTCCGTGCCCTGCTCGATCAGCGCCTTGGTCTGGTCGGCCGTCACCAGCCTCGGACTGGAAATGATCTTGCCCTGTCCATCCGCTTCCATCGCCGAGAGTTCCAGCGTCAGGAAACGGTTGGCCGCCGAATTGAAGATCGAGAGGGCGAAAGAACCCGTACCCGTCACACCGGAAAGCGCTGCCGGCATGTTGACGAAATTCCCACCCACATTCACGGGACCGCCAAAACCGGAGGAATTGGTGGCGTTTGTGTAATCGGTACCAATGGCCACACGATTGCCGCCAAACAGCCCATAGCCGCCGTCGCCGCCCTTTTGCGCGCGCAGATCGCCGCCGCCCAGGCGCACCCCGAGAGAACGGCCGAAGGTATCGCTGGCCTCGACGATGCGCGCCTCGATCATCACCTGGCGCACCGGCACATCGAGCGACTGGATCAACTTGGCCACTTCCTCGAGCTTGCTGCCGATGTCGGTGACGAACAGCTGGTTGGTGCGCGGTTCGGCCATTACGCTGCCACGCTCGGAAAGGAACTTGTTCGATGACCCCCCGCCCGCGGATGCCCCGGGCAAGCTGCCGCCCGTCAGCTGCGCCACGAGGTCCGTCGCCTTGGCGTAGTTGAGCTGGAACGCCTGCGAGCGCAGCGGCTCGAGCTTCTTGATCGCGTCGGCGGCCTCCAGGTCCTTCTTGGTGCGCGCATCGATTTCATCCTTGGGCGCGATCCACAGCACCGTGCCAGTCTTGCGCATGCCCAGACCCTTGGCGTCCATGATGATCTGCAGCGCCTGATCCCAGGGAACATCCTTCAGGCGCAGGGTGAGCGCCCCGGTCACCGTGTCGGACGTCACGATGTTGAAGTTGGTGAAATCGGCAATGACCTGCAGCAAGGAGCGCACGTCGATGTTCTGGAAGTTCAGCGAGAGCTTTTCGCCGGTGTAGGTCGGACCCTGCGCCAGCTTGTTGACATCCACCTTCTTTGCGCGCACTTCCACCACGAACTGCTGATCGCTCTGGTAGGCGCTGTGCTCCCAATCCCCGACCGCCTTGATGGTCACGCGCACGCGCTCGCCGCGCTGCTCGGCGGTGATGGTTTGCACCGGCGTGCCGAAATCCGTCACATCCAGGCGCCGGCGCAGCCCTTCGGGCAAGGCGGTGCGAGGAATGTCAAGCACGAGATCCTTGCCCTGCTGCTGGACATCCACGCCCACGTCACTGCTGCCAAGCTGCAGCACGACACGCCCGGCGCCATCGGTCGTGCGCCGGAAATCCAGGTCTTTCAACGCGGTGACATCAGTGGATGCCGCAGCGGCGGGCAACGCGGACGGCGCGACCGACGACGCCGATGCCGACACGCTTCCGGCGGGATCCAGGGAAACGATGACGCTGTTGCCCTGCAATTCGGACTTGTAAGACGTGGCCTGCTTGAGGTTGAGCACCACCCGCGTGCGGCCTCCGACCTCAACGACATTGGCCGTGCGCAGATTGCCCTGGTTGATTTCGACCAGCGAACGCCCGAGGGCGTTGGTCACATTCGGAAAATCCAGCGCGATGCGCGCGGGGCTCTGGATGGCGAATCCCGCAGGCAATTGAGCCAGCGGCTCGGACAGCTCGATGCGCAAAACCTCGGCGCCACCTTGAACGTAGCCCGTCACCGATTCGATGGCCCCGCCCGCATGGGCCGCCGTGGCGAGAAGCCCAAGGCCCAGAGTGACACCCGCCAGCCACGAAGCAGGCGAATGATGGGTAGTTGTGCGCTTCGTCATTTCTTTGCCCCCGTTCCCTCTTGCAATTCAAGCGTCGTCATGCGCTCCACCCAATCTCCAGTCTGATCCTGGACAATCTCTCTGATTTTCATATTGGTTTCGGCAATGGCGATGATCTTGCCGTAGTTCTGCCCGAGATAATTACCTACATTCACCTGGTAAAGCAATTTGTCTACAGTGACCAAGGCGACGGGCTTGCCGTTCTTGACCATGCTCCCCACCATTTTCACGACATCCAGGGGGTAGGCCTCCAAAGGCTCCTTGCGTCTGGCCAGTTCAGGCGCGATCAACGAGGCATTCCCCGCGCTTTCCTGCGAATCACGGCGCAAGGCCTGTGTCAGTTTCTGCGAATTGAACGGATCCACGCCATTACCGGCCACATAGGCCTGCGGCACGAATTGCAACGGCTCCTTGATCGGCGTGACGTGCGGCTTGGTATTGGCGCGCAAGTCATTCATCCACTGGCGAAGGTCATCCTGCCCGGAAGGCTGGCACCCCGCCAGAACCAGCAAGACCGGCACCACACTGAAGATAAGGGCACGACGGATCATTTCTTTTTACCCTTGCTTGCGGCGGCTGCCTGTTTCTGCGCCTCGATCTCGCTCGCATCGAGATAACGGAAGGTGCGCGCGGTCGCATCCATCCTGAGCCCTCCGGCGCTGTCCTTGGCATCGGCCGGGGCGATCTTCAAGTCATTGAGCGTGACGATCCGCGACAGTTTCGCGACATCCGCCGCAAACTCTCCCATGTCGTGGTATCGGCCCGTGACCTTGATGGCAATGGGCAATTCGGCGTAGTAGTCACGTGTGATCGCCTGCCCCGGCCGGAACAACTCGAATTGCAGGCTGCGCCCCAGACCGGCTTGATTGATGTCGGAAAGCAACGCCGACATTTCCGCCTTGCTGGGCAATTGCTTTTCCAGTTGCAGCACGTACTGCTGGATTTGTTCGCGCTGCTTCTTCAGCGCGTCGAGGCTGACGGCCTTGGCCAGTTTCTTCTGGTAATCATCCTTGAGCGTCTGCTCCTTGGCTTCTTCGGTGTGCAGCTCGTCCTGGTATTCGTTGAGTTTGACAAACCACAGCACCGCCGCGACCGCGGCGGCGATGAAGACACACAGCAATACCCTGGGCAGAATGGGCCACAGGGACGGATCTTTGGGATCAAGATTCCTGAATTGCCCTTGCAGTTCGGCCTGCAGTTTGCCGAAATCAATCCCGGATTTTTTGGTTTTGGTGGCCATGTTCACTTCTTCCGGGCTGAGCCTGCGGCGTCCGCAGCCTTCTTGGCTTCGGCGCTGCGCGCCAGGTGGAAGCTCAGGGTAAACGACGGAACACGTCGCTGGTCACGCGCGGAGAGCGAGACATTCGCCGTCACGATTTCTCCCAGCTGCGGCTTGGAGAACCAGGGCGTGTTGTCCGACAGATTGCGCAGCAGCTCGGAAACCCGCTCGTTGGACTGCGCCATCCCCTTGAGCGTCACCACCTGGTCCGTTTGAGCCAGACTCGTGAGGTAGACCCCATCCGGCACCTGCAGCACCAGCTCGTTGAGCATGTGCACGGGCAGGTTGCGATCGGCCTGCAAATCCTCCACCGCCTTCTGGCGCGCGCGCAATGCGGTGATTTCTTCTTCGATATTCGCAATTTCCTTGATTTGCTTGTCCAGAATCGCCGTTTCACTGGCGATGAAACCATTGCGCGCCTGCTGGTTTTCTATCATGGTCTGGAACCACAGATAGATGGCTCCGGCAATCAACAGGCCGGCGATAGCCGATAGCAGCATGACCGCCTGAAACGACTCGCGGCGGCGCTTGCGCGCCACTTCGCGGTGCGGAAGGAGGTTGATCAGGATCACTGCAGGAACCTCCGCATCGCGAGACCACACGCCGTGAGATATCCCGGCGCTTCACGCGCCATCTTCTTGACGCGCACCGCACCGCTGACCTCCATCCCCTCGAACGGATTGACGATGCTCGCGGCAAAACCGGTGCCCGATGTCACGGCGTCCGTGAGACCCTGCAAGGCGGCAGACCCGCCCGCAATCAGGATGCGGTCGACGCGGTTGTACGGCGTGCTCGTGAAGAAGAACTGCAGGGCCCGGCCGATTTCCTGCGCCATCCCCTCGACGAAGGGCTGCAGGACGGTGCTGCGGTAATCATCCGGGAGATCGTCGTTGCGCTTTTTTGCCTCTGCCTCTTCCAGAGAGAAGCCGTACTGACGGACGATGTGCTGCGTCAGCTGCGCGCCGCCGAACCCCTGATCACGCTCGTAAAGCACCTCTTCGTTGCGCATGATCTGCATGCTGGTCGTCATGGACCCCACCTCAAACAGGGCAACCACCGCGTCCTGTCCCTTGTTGGGCATGGCCTCGACCAGGCGCCCCGCCGCCAGGCGCGCTGCGTGGGACTCCACATCGACCACCATGGGTTTCAAGCCCGCCGCTTCGGCAAGGCCCTCGCGATCCTGCACCTTCTCACGGCGCGACGCCGCGATCAGGACATCCACGTCGCCCGGGGAGTTCTTGCTGGGCCCGATCACGCAAAAATCCAGACTCACTTCGTCCAGCGAGAAGGGAATGTATTGATTGGCTTCGGATTCAACCTGAACTTCCATCTCCTGGTCGGTCAAATCCGCAGGGAGCGTGATGCGCTTGGAGATCACTGCGGAAGACGGCAGCGCCAACGCCACGTACTTCGTGCGCGAACCACTCTTCTTGACCAGACGCCTGACGGCGTCGGCCACTTCGTCGAATTTTTCAATGTTGCCATCGGAAATCCACCCCTGCTCCAATGGCTCGGTGGCACACCGCTCCAACACCCAAGCACCGGCCTTGTCCCGACCCAACTCCACCAGCTTGGCGCTGGACGAACTGACGTCTATCCCCAACAAAGGGGCCGGCTGGCGACTGAACAACGACCCCAGTGAAATCAAGATACCCCCCATATATATTTGAAACGGCGCAACAAAAGTTGATACGTCACTTGCATGCTAGCAGCAAAGTTGTTCTGCAGGAAAGACTTTTACGGCGTTTTCCCCGCGCAAACGTTGTCAAAAGCTGACGCATCCACCTCGTGACGACCGCCCCGGGAACCGACCCGCCGTCCAGCCACCCGCACGCGCGCAAGTGCTGCCAGACGCCCTTTCTATAATTGCCGGCTCGCTACGACAGGCCCCTTATGCCTACGGACTCAGAACGTTCCACACCCAAAGCAGCAAAGCCACGACGCACCCACTGGGCGATTCGCGCGCTTGGCTGGCTTGTCGGCCTCCTTGCCGCAGGAGTCGCCGCTGGCGCGCTGCTGGTGGGCATAGGCCTGGCCATGGCCTATCCGAATCTGCCGGATGTCTCGGACCTCGCCAACTACCGCCCGAAACTGCCGCTGCGGGTGTTTTCCGTCGAAGGCGCGCTGCTGGGTGAATTCGGCGAAGAGCGGCGCAACCTGACCCCGATCGAGGATATCCCGCAGGTCATGACCCACGCCGTGCTGGCCGTGGAGGATGCGCGTTTCTTCGAACACGGCGGCGTGGACTACAGGGGGGTGTTGCGCGCCGCGCTGGCCAACCTCGGGCGCATCAAGAGTCAAGGGGCCTCGACGATCACGATGCAGGTGGCACGCAATGTCTATCTGTCTTCGGAGAAAACGTTCACCCGCAAGATCTATGAGTTGCTGCTCACGTTCAAGCTCGAGCACCTTCTGACCAAGAACCAGATTCTCGAAATCTACATGAACCAGATTTATCTGGGCAACAGGGCTTACGGATTCGCAGCCGCGGCGGAAGCCTATTTCGGCAAGCCGCTCAAATCGATTTCGATTGCCGAGGCAGCCATGCTGGCGGGTCTGCCCAAGGCGCCGTCGGCCTACAACCCGATCAGCAATCCCAAGCGCGCGCGCACACGCCAGCTCTACATCATCGATCGCATGCTGGAGAACGGTTTCATCACCGCCGATGAAGCCAAGGCCGCCAAGGCCGAAGCCATCAAGCTGCGCACACAGGGCGAAAGCACCCGCGTGCATGCGGAGTACGTCGCGGAGATGGTGCGCCAGTTGATCTACGCTCAATACGGCGCGGACACCTACACGCGCGGCCTGAACGTCTACACGACCTTGCAGGCTGGAGAGCAGGATGCCGCCTACAAGGCGCTGCGCCAGGGCATCATGAACTACGAGCGGCGCCAGCATTACCGTGGCCCGGAGGCTTTCGTCACCCTGCCCGCCGACGCCGCCGGCACCGAAGACATGATTGACGAAACGCTGGCAAACCACCCCGACAACGGCGAAGTGCTCGCCGCCGTGGTGCTGGAGGCCGGCCCGAAGAAGGTCGTCGTTTCGCGCCCCGATGGCCAGACCATCGAAGTGACGGGCGACGGACTCAAGCCGGTTCAGTCCGGACTGGCCGACAAGGCCCCGGCCAACATCAAGCTGCGCCGGGGTGCCGTGGTGCGCATCGTGCAGACACCCAAGCAGACCTGGGAAATCACGCAACTGCCGGAAGTGGAAGGCGCCTTTGTCGCTCTGGACCCACGTTCGGGTGCCATCCGTGCCCTCGTGGGGGGCTTTGACTTCGAGAAGAGCAAATTCAACCACGTGACGCAGGCCTGGCGCCAGCCGGGCTCGAGTTTCAAGCCCGTCATTTACTCGGCGGCCCTGGAGAAGGGCTTCACGCCGTCCACCGTGATCGATGACGCTCCCCTGTTTTTCAGCGCCGAGCAAACCGGGGGCAAGCCCTGGGAGCCCAAGAATTACGATGGCAGGTACGACGGTCCGATGACGCTGCGCACGGGCCTTGCCAAATCCAAGAACGTGGTGGCGATCCGCGTGCTGCAGGCCATAGGCCCGAAGACGGCGCAAAACTGGGCCACCCACTTCGGCTTCGACGCGGACAAGCAGCCGCCCTTCCTCACGCTGGCGCTGGGCGCAGGCTCCGTCACACCCATGCAGATGGCGCGGGCCTATTCGGTCTTCGCCAACGGCGGGCATCTGATCAGTCCCTATCTCGTCACCCGCATCACGGATCAGCAGGGCAATGTCCTGACCGAATATCAACCGCCTGCACCGGATACCCTGCCGCAGGCGATCAGCCCACGCAATGCCTTCGTGATGGACAGCCTGCTGCAGGAAGTGACGCGCTCGGGCACGGCGGCCCGCGCCCAGGCGACGCTCAAGCGTCCCGATCTGTATGGCAAGACCGGAACGACCAACGACGCGCTGGATGCATGGTTCGCGGGTTTTCAGCCCACGCTGGCGGCAATTACCTGGATAGGCTACGACACGCCGCACAACCTCGGCAGCAGAGAGACGGGGGGGGGCCTGGCGCTGCCGATCTGGATCGATTTCATGCAATACGCGCTCAAGGGCGTTCCCGTGACGCAACCCACGGTACCGCCCGGCGTGACCAATGTGAGTGGCGAGTGGTACTACGATGAATACGCGCGCGGCGCAGGCGTCTCCAGCCTGACCGACAACACGGCGCCCGGCAGCGCGGCCGTGGGGGACGATACGCCAGAGCGCCCATCCGCCGAGGAACGCAGCCACATCCTCGATCTGTTCCGGCGTTGACCTTGCCGCAACCCCTCATGTCCACTCCCCTGTTGCGAGCCCTCTCCATCCTGAGCTGCTGCCTGGTTCTCGGCGCCTGCGGGCAGCGCGGGCCGCTGTACTTGCCGCATCCCGCAACGGCAACACCCAGCGCACCACCAGCCGGAACGAGCGGTAGCACCTCCCAGAAAACGCCCACTTCCTCGGCTGCCAACCCACCATGACCACGACTTTTCTGCCTGGCCACCCGTTCCTGCGTTACGAAAACAAGGCCTTGCATCTCGAAGGCGTGCGCCTGCTCGATCTGGCGCGGCGCTACGGCACACCCCTGTATGTGTATTCACGCGCGGCGATGCTGGACGCGCTGGCCGCGTACCAGCGCGGGTTCGCCGGTCGCAAGGCGCGCATCTGCTATGCCATGAAGGCCAACTCGTCGCTGGCGGTTCTGCAGCTGTTCGCGCGGGCCGGGTGCGGGTTCGACATCGTCTCGGGCGGCGAGCTCGCTCGCGTGCTGGCCGCAGGCGGCGACCCGGCCACGGTGGTCTTTTCCGGCGTTGGCAAGACGCGCGCGGAAATGCGCGAGGCCCTGGGTGTCGGCATAGGCTGCTTCAACGTGGAAAGCGAAGCCGAGCTCGAAGTACTGAGCGGCGTGGCTCAAAGCATGGGCGTCCGGGCACCCGTGAGCATCCGCGTGAATCCGAACGTGGATGCCAAGACCCATCCCTACATCTCCACGGGCCTGAAGGGCAACAAGTTCGGCATAGCGCACGAGCGCGTGCTCGCCACCTACCAGCGTGCGGCGAAGCTGCCGGGCCTGCATGTCAAGGGAATCGATTGCCACATCGGCTCGCAGATCACCGAAGAAGCCCCCTACCTCGATGCCATGGATCGCATTCTTGACCTGGTGGGCGCCGTGGAAGCCCAGGGCATCCGCCTGGAGCACATCGATTTCGGCGGTGGGCTCGGCATCAACTACGACGGAGACACGCCGCCCGCTGCCGATGCGCTCTGGGCCAAGCTGCTGGCCCGGCTGGACGCACGCGGCCAGGGAGGCCGGCAGCTCATGATCGAACCCGGCCGCTCGCTCGTGGGCAATGCCGGCGTGTGCCTGACGCAGGTGCTCTATCTGAAGCCGGGCGAACAGAAGAATTTCTGCATCGTCGATGCGGCGATGAACGACCTGCCACGGCCGATGATGTACGAGGCCTACCACGGCATCGTGCCTCTCGACGGCTCTGCCAGCGCACCGTCACAGGTCTACGATGTCGTCGGCCCGATCTGCGAGAGCGGCGACTGGCTGGGGCGCGAGCGCGAACTGGCGGTACGGCCCGACGACTATCTGGCCGTACTTTCAGCCGGGGCGTACTGCAGTGCGATGGGCAGTACCTACAACACGCGCGCGCGGCCCGCGGAGGTGCTGGTGGATGGCGACACGGCACACCTCATTCGCGAACGCGAAGCCATCAGCGACATCTTCCGCACGGAACGGCTGGTACCGACGAGCCCCTGAGAATTTGAACAAAAATGGCTATGACGCTTTGCCATCAAGCGTTAGCCACTATCGTTTTCATAACATGTGCGCAGGCGCTTTTCCGGGGCCGGCGAGACGCCAACGCGGCATGACACGCGCCATCAGCAGGATGGCGATGATGGTGGTGTAAACGAACACCTCCGCGAAATCGCGCTTGCCCGCACGCATCCAGAAGAAATGCAGCAGGGCGAGCACGGCGCACAGATACACCAGCCGATGCAGCGCCTGCCAGCGGCGACCGCCGAGCCAGCGCAGGAAGGGCTGGAAAGATGTGATGGCAAGCGCCAGCAACAAGGCGAAGGTGCTTGCGCCTGCAAGGATGAACGGCCGCCGCGCGATGTCCAGCATGATGGCGCCCACATCCAGCCCCATGTCAAATCCGGCATAGCACAGCAGATGCAGCAGGGCATAGCCGAAAGTGAACAGCCCCAGCATGCGGCGAAACCGCGCGAGCTGCGGCACACCCAAGAGTTTGCGCAGTGGAGTGATGGCCAGCGTGAGGCACAACAGGCGCAGCGTCCAGTCGCCCGTCGAGCGAATCAGTTTTTCCGCCGGATTGGCACCCAGGCCACCCGTGGCCGCGCCAAAAACCAGCCATGCCAAGGGCAGCAGGCACAGGGTGAACAACAGCACCCTGGCAAACGGGTGCAGCAGCCAGCCAGCGCGCATGGCCCGCAGCTTGGGCATCAGAAGTACTTCTTCAGGTCCATGCCGGCGTAAAGCCGGGCCACTTCGTTGCCGTAACCGTTGAAGAGCAGCGTCTTGCGGCGCCTGGCGAAGAGGCCATCCTCGCCGATGCGCCGCTCGGTCGCCTGGCTCCAGCGCGGATGCGGCACATCGGGGTTCACATTGGAATAGAAGCCGTATTCATGCTGCGCCGCAATATTCCAGGCCGTGCTCGGCTCTTTCTCCACCAGGCGCATGCGCACAATGCTCTTGGCGCTCTTGAAGCCATATTTCCACGGCACCACGACGCGCACAGGCGCTCCGTTCTGGCTGGGCAACACCTGGCCATACATGCCGAAAGTCAGCAAGGTCAGCGGATGCATGGCTTCATCCAGCCGCAGACCCTCGGTATAGGGCCATTGCAGGACGCTGGAGCGCACACCGGGCATGGTCGCCTTGTCAGCCAGCGACTCGAACTGCACATACTTTGCGCTGCCCTGGGGCTGAACGCGCTCGATCAGCGCCGACAGCGAGTAGCCCACCCATGGAATCACCATGGACCACCCCTCCACGCAGCGCAACCGGTAGATGCGATCCTCGAGTGCGCCGAGTTTGAGCAGATCATCGATGTCGAAGGTCCGCGGCTTGTTCACGAGACCGCTCACCTCCAGCTTCCACGGGCTCGTCTTGAGCGCAGAGGCGTGCGCTGCCGGGTCCGCCTTGTCGGAACCGAATTCGTAGAAATTGTTGTAATGCGTCGCATCCTGGTAGCTGGTGGGCTGCTCCATGGTCATGGCGGCTTCCACCTTCGACGGCTGCCCCGTCAGCCGCGCGAGCGCGCCCGATGACGCCCCTTGCCCGTGTGCCGACCGCTGCGCCCAGGCCGCAAGCAGGGCTCCCCCGGCGCCCGCGGCCATGATTTGCAGGCATTCGCGTCGACGTGCATAGACGCCGGCCGGGGTGATGTCACCGGGAACAGGATGATCGAAGCGATTCGTGCCACGCAATGCAGACATGGTGCGCCCTCCAGCATGCATGCGCCGTGAGGCGCACAAGAACACGGGCGGGTGCCTGTGCAAGCGGCCCGCCCGAATTGGATGACGATTTGTCTGCGCGCGTTCCGCACGCGCCGCGATTTCAGCGCAAACCGGCGATGTAATCGGCCAGGCCCTGGATTTCGTGGTCGGTCAGGTACTTGACCTCGTCATGCATGACCGTGCTGTTCGTGCGCGTGCCGCCCCTGAAATCAGACAGTTGCTTGACGGTGTAGTCCTGATGCTGACCCGCCAGACGCGGGAATTGCACGGGAACGCCCGCGCCATTGGGGCTGTGGCAGCCTGCGCATGCCGCAATCCCGCGGTCTTGCGCACCGCCGCGGTAGATGGATGCACCCACCGCCGCCAGATCCTTGTTCTGGGCGACGCCGTTTTTCGCCTTTTGCGTACCCAGCCAGGCCGACACATCGCGAACGCCCTCATCGTCGAGCGTGGCGGCCATGCCCTGCATCACCGCGTCTACACGCTTGCCGCTCTTGAATTCCTGCAGCTGCTTGGCCAGGTACCCCGGGAACTGCTCCGCCAGCACCGGATAGGTGGGCACTTCGGAATTGCCACCGGCGCCATGGCATGCCGCGCATACGCCGGAGTACGTCGCCTCGCCCTTGGCCAGATCCGGTTTGGCGGGCGCATCGGCTGCGAATGAAGTAACAGCGAAAACCGCCAGCGCGGCAGGCATCATCAGGGAGGCGATCAGCTTCATGGCGACGAGTTTGAAGTTATGGGCGCAAAAACCCGTGGATTCTACAATGTCGATCATCCCCAAATGACGCGCCTCATGCCACAAACTCCCGCACCGGCCTCCGCAGCGCCCTCATTGCCGACCTCCGAAGACCGCGTGGCCCTGGCCTGGATGCATACGGCGCGCTTTTTGACGACGGCGTCGACACTGAACCAGCTGCCCACGGTCACCGTGCCCGAAATCGCTTTCGTCGGGCGTTCCAACGCGGGCAAATCCACGGCGATCAACACGCTCACCCAACAGCGTCAGCTCGCCTTCGCTTCCAAGAAGCCCGGGCGCACGCAGCACATCAACCTGTTTGCGCTGGGCAAGCAAGGCGTGACGGACGCGGTACTCGCCGACCTGCCGGGCTATGGCTACGCGGCGGTGTCGCGCGAAGACAAGCTGCGCTGGCAGCGGGTGATGCTCAACTACCTGGTGCAACGGGAAAGCCTCTCGGCCTTCGTGCTGCTGTGCGATCCGCGCCTGGGCCTGACGGAACTCGACGAGGCCCTGCTCGATGCGCTGCGCCCGCGTGTCCAGGCGGGGCTGCGGTTCCTGGTGCTGCTGACCAAGGCGGACAAGCTCACCCGCGCGGAGCAGGCCAAGGCCCTTTCCATCGTACGGCTACAAGCCGGCGGGGGCGAGGTGCGGCTGTTCTCCGCGCTGAAGAAACAGGGGGTGACCGAGGTGGCGCACCTGCTCTGGCAGTGGACTCATCCGGCAGGTGCTGCCACCACCGATGAGCCAACGCTCGTCACTCAAGTACCGTGAGATAGTCGGCCAGGGCAGGCGTGGCGTGCGGGCGCCGTTGACCGGCGCCTGCGGATCGGGCCACCCCAGGGCCATGCCACACACCACGAGCTCGCTGCGCGGCAACTGCAGCACCTCGCGCACCACGTCGGGATAGGACGCCAGCGCACCGATGGCGCAACTGGCAAGACCCCGGGCCTGCGCTGCCAGCATCAGGGCATGCAGGCACAGCCCCAGATCCATGAAGCCCCCACCACCAAACCCCCGTTCGAGAGTCACGACCAGTGCCACGGGCGCCTCGAAAAACGTGAAGTTGCGCGCAAATTGCCGCTGGCGTCCCGCGGCATCCCCGCGCGCCACACCCAGGCTGGTGTACAGCGCCTGGGCCGCGGCGACCTGGCGCTTGCGCAAATGCATGGGCATGGGCGCCGGGAAATAGGCATAGTCTTCCCGAGCCGGTTCACCGGCCTCCCAAGCATGGGAAAGGGCTGTGGTCAATGCCGCGCGCGCCTTGCCCGTGATCTGCCAGAAATGCCCGGGCTGCAGGTTCGCCCCACTGGGGGCCAGCCGCGCCTGCTCCAGCATCCGGGCGATCCACTCCTCGGGAACGGTCCGGGGAAGAAAAGCGCGTACCGAATGGCGCCCCTGCGCCAGCGTGCGATAGCAGTCCTGCGGCTCATCCATGCCATGCTCCGACCAGGGTTGCACTGCCCAGGCCACCCGCCGCTGCAATCGCGGCCAGAACCGGTTGCCGAGGCTGGCGCTGCCAGTCCTCCAGCGCGCGTACGAGCGCGATGGCGCCGGAGGCGCCAATCGGATGACCCCGAGCCAGCCCTCCACCCTGCGGATTGAGCGCCTCGGGCGCCAGGCCCAGCGCCCGGGCGAAAGCCAGTCCCTGCACTGCAAACGCGTCGTGCAATTCGATCGCGCCCAGTTCGCACGTCCGCAAGCCACGGCGCTCGAGCAGGACTCGTGCCGCCTGGTGCGCGCACAGCATGGGCTGGCGCGGCTGCCCGCCCTGTGAATACGCATCCAGCCAGGCCGCGCGTGGCCGCAAGCCCCACTTTCGGCAGGCCGCCGGGCTTGCCAGCAGCAGCAGGGCTGCGCCATCGGCCTGTGGCGACACACTGGCGCGCGACAGACTGCAGTCATTCCCGTCGGCGTCACGCGCCTCTCGCAGCACCGGCATGCGGGCCATGCGCGCCAGGGTGAGCGCACGTGGATAACCGTCGCGCGCACAGCCGGCGACCGCGACGATCTCGGCGGACGGATCGGCGGCCCGGGCACGCGCATGGCTGAGCGCGGTATACGCATCCTGTGCCTGGCGCGTGATGCCGAGTTCGGCGGCGCCTGTGGCCGCGGCGTCCAGCGGATCAGGATCCTGTGCCGGATCAGGCGCGAACGAGGGTCGTTCATAGGCTGTCGGCATCCGGGCCGGATCCAGCGGCCGGTGCTGACGGATCGGCGCACGGCTCCAGGACTCCGCCCCACCGGCAATCACGACGTCAGCCTGCCCCGCCGCCAGCAAGGCACACGCCAGCGTGACGGCATCCATGCCGGAACAGCACTGGGTATCCACGCTGAGCGCACGGGCCTGCTGCGCGATCCCGGCCGCCAGAGCGAGCATACGCGCCGGGTTGCCGTTGGCGCCCAGCGCATTGCCCAGCACGAGGGTATCGATCGCCTGCGTGGGCATCTCGCTGATCGCCAGCAACTGCCGCACCAACGGCACCGCCAACTCGTGCGGCAGGCATCGGGCCAGCGCACCGCCCCGTGGCGCAACGGCCGTGCGCGCCCACGCAAGAATCGGCCAGCCACCTGTCAACGCCATGGTTGCAGACCCCCCGGTCCATCCGCCAAAAGCAGGCGCGCGATGGCGGCATGATCGGTCTTGCCGCTGCGCGTTTGCGGCCATTCGCGCGTCCAGCGCCACCAGTGGCGCGGACATTTGCAGGCCTCCAGCGCCAGGCAGCACCAGCGCGCGAGCTCGTCCACCGTCGGGTGCAAACCGGCCCGCAGCTGCACGACCGCGTGAACACATTGACCACGCCACTCATCCGGCAGGCCCAGCACACTCGCCTGCGCGACCGCGGGGTGCTGCATGAGGCGTGTCTCGACCTCCTCAGGAAACACATTCCTGCCCGCCGTCACCAGCATGCGGCTTTCACGCCCGCGCAAGTGCAGCAGCCCGTCCGCGTCGAGCCAGCCCACATCGCGCACCGACAGCCAGCCCTCATCGCACAACGCGGCAGAGCCATCCTTGGCATGCACGTAATCCATGAACCGCATGGCGCTGCGCACCCAGATGCGCCCCGGCGTCCCCGTCGGCAAGGGCCGCTGCGGGCTGTCGCCGATGCACAGGCTCACGTCGCTGAACGCATGCCCCACGGCCTGCCCCGGGGCATTCGGGTCTGCAACCATCCAGGCCACGAAACTCGTCTCCGACGCACCGTAGAACTCGATGATGCGCGCCCCCGTCAGCAGTTGTCGCAGCTGCGGCGTGTGCTCTCGCATCCAGCGCGCACCGCTGATGAGGACGAGCGCGGCCGTTGCACGCCCCGCATGCCGCCTGCGCTGCGCAAACGCGAGCAGAACCAGCAACTGGCTCGGGACCGCCACAAGCACCGCTCCGGGATGCGCCACGAGGTCGGCCCAGGTCCGCTGCGCGCTGAAGTGCTCCTGCACGACAGCCCCGGCACCCGTCCACAGCCCCATCAACGCGGCGAACAGAAACAGCGAGTGGTGCATGCGCCCGGGCGCGATCATCGGACCGCAGGCCGCATCCCCCCAATCGCACAGCGCCGCGCAAAAGCTCTGCGTCCACGAACGGTGGTGGCGGCGAAAGCCCTTGGGCTGGCCGCTCGTGCCCGATGTGAAGCCGATGTAAAACGGCTTCAGGTCCCCCGCCGTCTGCTCCAGAGGAGGCAAGGCCGCAATGCTGGCCCGCACGCCAGCCTGCACCTCGGGGGGCCACGCCGGATCTCCGATGGCGGCGCAGCGGCCACTGGCGAGGACCGCGAGAAATTCCACCAGGGTATCGACCGTGCCCAGGCGCAGCGGCAACAGCACCGTCGAAGCCGCCTGCGCGTGCGCCCGCGCGCGCCGCATGACCCGGGCATGCAGCTCGGCAAATGTCCACCGCCGGGTTTCACTGGCCAGGGCAAGGGCCTGCGGGCGTTCATGCGCCCAATACCCGAGCGGCAAATGCACCTGCCGGAAGACCTCGGGCAATTCGTCCACATTGCAGGGCAATGCGAACGGCAGATCATTCATGCGCGGCCGCCCAGGGGCCAGTCCGGTAGCGCCTTGGCCACCGTGTGCACGACGGCGGCGCACACCGCGCACTTGATCAGGTCACCGGGAACGAAGGCCATGTCCACCATGAGCGCCTGTTTCAAAGGCATGTCGGCCAGCCACATCAGGCCACCAATGCCTACCGCATGCAGCAGCACCAGGCCACCCGCTGCGGAAGCGATGAAGGCGCTGATACCCGCACGCCGCGGTGTGGAACGCGGCAGCCACCCCATGATGAAGCCGGTCGCGCCGGCAGCCAGCGCAAATCCGACGAGATAACCCGCGGACGGAGCCGCGAACGCACCCAGCCCGCCGCGCCCTCCCGACAGCAATGGCAGCCCCACGGCGACGGCCAGCAAAAACAGCGCCAGAGCCTGAAAGGCCCGCCAGCCACCCAGCAGACAGCCTGCCAGCATGACCGCCAGCGATTGCAACGTGATGGGCACGCCAAAGGGCAGATCAACCTTCGGAATCAAACCCAGCACCGCCGTCAGGGCGGCGAAAAGGGCGACCTGCGTGATCGCATGGGCACTGTGGCGGTTCAAGGCGGCATGCATGTTGCGCAGGTCTTTCATGAAGCTCAAAGACGGTGATTGTAAACATTTGACATTATTCAAAAGTAAACATCTTTTTGGCCAGGCGGGCGGGTCTTGAACCGCCGATGCACCCAGTAGTACTGCGAAGGCATGGTCCGAATGGCGGCCTCGAGCTCGCGATTCATGCGCGCCGTGTCCGCCACCGGGTCTTCGGTCGGAAAATCCGGCCATGCCGCGGTGAGCTCTGCCTCGTAGCCAGTCGGTGTCATGCGGCTGTAGAGAGCCAGCACCTTGGCTCGGCCCAGACGCGCGAACCTGGACAGCGACGGAATGGTCGCCGCGTCAGGCACCGCGAAATACGGCACGAACACCGAATCCGTCGAGCCATAGTCCATGTCCGGCAGCAGGTAGAGCAGACCGCCTCGGCGCAGGCTGCCGATGATCGGCTTGACCCCGTCGGCGCGGTTGAGCATGCGCACCTTGCCAAAGCGCTGGCGCCCGGCCATGAACCAGGCGTCCAGTACGGCATTGGGATGGGTGGCGTAGATCGAAGTGAATTCGCGCGGGGTGTGCAAGGGCAGCGCCAATCCGCCGGCATCCATCCCGTAGAAGTGCGGCGCAAAAATGATGGTCGGCGTCTCGCCATCGAGCGCCTGCACGGCTCCCGTGAGTTTCACGCGCGAGCGCACCAGCGCCTCCGAACCCGACCACAGCCAGCCACGATCGAGAAAGGCCTGGCAGAAAGCCTCGAAGGATGCGCGAGCCCAGGCACGGCGCCGGGCTTCAGGCACATCCGGGAAACACAATTCGAGATTGCGCAGCGCCACCTTGCGGCGCGGCCTGGCCAGCACGAACAGCACCTGCCCTATCCACGCACCCAGCGCACGCAGCCACGGCAGTGGCAAGCGCCCCAGCGCGTTGAGCAGCATGATCCCAAAACGCGCGATCACGCTGCCATTTCCCCGCCGGATGGCGCAAGAGCGCGCGGCTGCTTGTAGCGCCCATAGCCCCACAGATACTGCTGCGGGCACTGACGGATCAAGACCTCCATCGCCTCATTGATCTGGCCAACCGCACGTTGCAGATCATCCGACAGCGGCTCGGCCAGACCCTGCAGATGCAGCACGTAGCCACGCCCCCGGGAGAGCCGTTCGCAGCGCGCCAGGATCACGGTGGCGCCGGTCTGCTGCACGAGGCGTGCCGCCAGTGTCATGGTGTAGGCATCACGGCCGAAGAACGGCGCCCAGACCCCCTGCCCTTGCGGCGGTACCTGGTCCGGCAACAACCCCACCGCACGCCCCTGGCGCAGGGCCTTGATCATCTGGCGCACGCCCTGGAGGCTGGTGGGCACCGCATCGATGCCCGGGCGCTGGCGCGCCTGCGCCAGCACGCGTGCCAGCCACGCCTGGCGCGCAGGCCGGTAGAGGATGGTGAAAGCGCCATGCGCCGGCGCCCAGCGGCGCGCGCCCTCCTGCACCGAAAGCTCGAAACAGCCGAGATGCGGTGTGAGAAACACGATCCCGTGCCCGGCAGCCCAGGCTTGCTCGACGCAGTCCGACCCTCGCACTTCGCAACAAGGCAACGCCTGGCCCAACCACAGGCGCGGCGCCTCCGCCACCATGCGCCCGGCGTGCGCCACCGCGGCGCGCACTTCGCCGAACGAATATCCAGCCAGCCGCGCATGCTCCACGAAGCGGCGCCGGTAGGTGGGCGAAAAGACGAACGCCAGCCATCCGAGCACCGCTCCCAAGGGATGCAGCAACCACAAGGGCAGAAGAGACAAAAAACGAAAGATCAGAGGCATTCACTACAATGGCACGGTCGCCGAGTTAACCGAGCAACTTGCAGGACGACGTTAAACAAGACTGCTAAAGCGTTCGCCGCAAAGCTCCTTGGGAAGCTTGGGCAACGCCCCAGATGCTTGGACACAAGGAGTTTATTCACAAATGGCGAGCGACTTTCTCTTCACCTCCGAGTCCGTTTCGGAAGGCCATCCCGACAAGGTGGCCGACCAGATTTCCGACGCCGTTCTCGACGCCATTCTGTCTGTGGACCCGCTGGGACGCGTCGCGGCGGAAACACTGACCAACACCGGTTTGGTCGTGCTCGCGGGCGAAATCAGCCTGCGCTCGGACGCCCAGACGCCCGATTACATCCAGATCGCACGCGACACCATCCGGCGCATCGGCTACGACAACACCGATTACGGCATCGATTACAAGGGCTGCGCGGTGCTGGTGGCCTACGACAAGCAGAGCAACGACATCGCCCAGGGGGTCGATCGCGCCAGCGATGATCACCTCAATACCGGCGCGGGCGACCAGGGTTTGATGTTCGGCTATGCGTGCGATGAAACAGACGCCCTGATGCCCGCACCCATCTATTACGCGCACCGTCTCGTGGAGCGCCAGGCGCAGCAGCGCAAGAGCGGCGCGCTGCCCTTCCTGCGCCCGGACGCCAAGAGCCAGGTCACGATGCGCTATATCGACGGCAAGGTCGACAGCATCGACACCGTGGTGCTGTCCACGCAGCACAGTCCCGACCAGTCCGAGACACCGACGAAGATGAAGGCAAGCTTCATCGAAGCCGTGGTCGAACAGATCATCAAGCCCGTGCTGCCCCGGGAGTGGCTCAGAAACACCAAGTACCTCATCAACCCCACGGGGCGCTTCGTCACCGGGGGACCGCAGGGCGACTGCGGCCTGACGGGGCGCAAGATCATTGTGGACACCTACGGCGGCTCGTGCCCGCACGGCGGCGGCGCATTCTCGGGCAAGGACCCGACCAAGGTGGATCGCAGCGCCGCCTATGCCTGCCGTTACGTGGCCAAGAACATCGTGGCCGCGGGCCTCGCGCGCCAGTGCCAGATCCAGGTGGCCTACGCCATCGGCGTCGCGCGCCCGATGAACGTCACGGTCTACACCGAAGGCACGGGTGCCATCCCCGACGAAAAGATCGCCCGGCTGGTGGCCGAACACTTCGACCTGCGCCCCAAGGGCATCCTGCAGATGCTCGACCTGCAAAGGCCGATCTACAGCAAGACCGCGGCCTACGGCCACTTCGGGCGCGACGAACCTGAATTCACGTGGGAGCGCACAGACAAGGCGGCGGCGCTGCGTGCGGCAGCGGGGCTGTAGGCACCATGGGCGCGCCAGCCATGCATGGACTTGCGCCACGAGGCCGCTGCGCTCCGTGCCGTGGTTCACCACCCCCATTCGACGAGCGCTGAATACCCTCGTCCATGTCGCATGGTCGACGTCGCCGTACTGATAGGCCGGTTCCAGCCGGTACACAACGGGCACCTGGCTCTGCTCAGGCAGGCACTTGCGCGCGCCCATCGGGTCGTGGTCATCGTGGGTTCGGCCTTTCAGGCCCGCACGCCGAAGAATCCGTTCACGTGGCAGGAACGCGCCAACCTGCTGAAAAACAGTCTGATGCCCGACGAAGCGGCGCGCCTCACGATCTGCCCCGTGCGCGACTATTACGACCAGGCGCGCTGGGCGAAGGCCGTTCTGGCCATCGTGAACCAACAGATCCAGCCCGGCAACCGCATTGCCCTGGTGGGCCATTTCAAGGATGCCAGCAGCAGTTATCTGTCCGACTTTCCGGGGTGGGAGCTGAACCGCCTGCCACGCTACGGCGCCATGGATTCCACGGTGCTGCGCGACGCCTGGTTTGGTGCTCCAGCGCCAGACCGGGCGGCCAGCCTGATGCAGTTTGCCGGCGAGGTTCCCGCCGCCACGCTGCAGCTGCTGGCGCAGTTTGCGGCCACGCCTGATTACACCGCCTTGCAACGGGAATGGCAGGCCTTGCGCAACGATCGCGCGGCCTGGGCTGCTGCCCCCTACCCGCCCGTGTTCGTCACTGTCGATGCACTCCTGCGTGGCCAGGGGCAGGTGCTGCTGGTGCAGCGCGGCCGCGCACCTGGCAAGGGACTGTGGGCCCTGCCGGGCGGGTTCCTTGAACCACGCGACACCCTGTGGCAATCCTGCCTGCGCGAACTGGCCGAGGAAACATGCTGCGCCCTGCCCGAAAGCACGCTGCGCGCTGCTCTACGGCAAGTCCACGTCTTCGATCATCCAGATCGCAGCCTGCGCGGGCGCACCATCACGCACGCACACTACTTCGACCTGGGGGATGCACCCCTCCCCGCCGTGCAGGCGAACGACGATGCGGCCCAGGCCCGCTGGGTGCCCATGGACGATCTGCCCGGGCTCGAAGCGCAGTTCTTCGACGACCACTTTCACATCCTCGACCACTTCCTCGGTCTGCTCGATCCGTAGTCCGCCGGCCGCATCCAGCCTCCGTCAAGACCCGGAAGCGACAACCAGCCCGTGGTGCCCCATCTTGGCCTTGTGCTTGACGGCAGCCGCGGCCGACGCCACGGCATCCGGTTTGTCGAAATGCCCCGGCTCGATGACCACCGCGCCGATGCTCAGCGTGGTGAACGGGAAGAACCGCCACACGCCGAACCTGTCCTCCGCATCGATACCGCCACGCACGAGCGCCGCCTCGTCGAACAGCCGGCGCGCGCGTGCGTTGAAGCCTTCCACGATGCGCCGGCAGCGCTCCTCCCAATCATCGCTCTGGAACAGCACCATGAAGTCGTCGCCGCCCACATGGCCGACAAAGTCCCGCTGCGGCGCGCACTGCGACGTCAAGGTGCGTGCGGCCAGGCAAATCATTTCGTCGCCTTGCCAATATCCGTAGTGGTCGTTGAACGGCTTGAAATCGTTGAGGTCGGCGTAGCAGGCGACAAACCTGCGCCCAGCCTTGAGCAGCCGGCGAATGTGCTCATTGATCGGAATGTTGCCCGGCAGCAAGGTGAGCGGATTGGCATGCCGGGCCGCCTCGATGCGCACCTCGGTCACCAGCCGGACCAGTTGCTGGCCACTGCCTAGACCCGCGTACCGCCCGTTTTCCGTCACGATGAAGCCCTCGGACAGATACCGCTGGTCGGCGGAGACCAGCACCTCGGTCATCGCCTCGACACCCGCATGCTTGGGCAGCACCAGCGGATTGGTGTTGGCGAACCTGCGCGCGGGCGTATGGCCGTACATCTCCCTGAAAAACCGCCGCGAACAGTTGTCGTGGAAGGTCTGGCGGTGCACCAGCCCCACAGGCATGCCTTCGTCCACCAGGGCGATAGCGTTGAGCGCCGCGTCGGCCTGAAATACCTCGGCCAGCTCGTCCACGGTGATTGCAGAGTGCTGCGGCTCGACCCAGGTCGTCACACGCGCCAGCGTCACATCGCCGCCACCGGCGCGCGCCAGGCCGGGCAGAACGGAGATGACACCGCTGGAAATCACGTCGCGCGCCGCCTGCAAAACGTCCTGGGCGGGCACGGGGGCAGGCCGCCCCAGGCCATAACCCTGAGCGAACGGAATTCCAAGATCGCGCACCGTGCGCAGTTCCGCCTCGGTTTCCACGCCCTCAGCGATCAGGTGCGCGCCCACGATCTCCGAAAATCGCATCAACCCCTTGACGATCTGCACCTTCACAGGGTTGGTGTCGATGCCCGCGATGAAGTACTTGTCGATCTTCACGTAGTCGGGCCGCAACTCGGCCCACAGCCGCAGATTGGAGTGCCCCTCGCCAAAATCATCGAGCGCGAACCGCACGCCGCAGGTACGGATGGACGTGACCGCCTGCACCAGGCGGGTAGTCTCCCCCGCATCGCCATGCTCGGTGATTTCGATCACCACCAGCGTCGGCGCCACTCCGGCGGCCTCCAGGGCGCGCGACACGCCGTCGGCGCCCAGGCGGTCCATCATCTCGACGACGGCAAAAGCACTCAGATTCAGGAACAGCAGGCGCTCGTCCTGGCAACGCCAGGTGCGGATGCCTTCATCCAGACAGGCCTGCTCCGTTCGCACCAACAGGCCCTGCTGCCGGGCGGCACGGAACAATTCATCCGGATTGCGCAGCGCATGCCCGGCGGGCAGGCGGATCAGGCTCTCATGGGCCACCACCTCGGCCGTGTCCAGCCGGGCGATGGGCTGGTAATGGGCTCGCAGCGCTTTTTCGTCAAGCAGGCGGGCGACGGACAAGGGATGGTGTTCGGGCGTCAACAAGGCCGACAGGCCGGCAGGCGGCCAACCGAGCGCCGAACCCGGCGCCTCGGCGCTGCCGACCGGCGGATCCGCTCTGATTGCAAGGTCACGAACCGTGGGGGATGCGAGACAATTATTCATGGCAATCATCATGATGGTGTAGGTCAAACGAGGTTGCGGACACCGAGATCAAACGGCCTCCACCAATTGCAGGCGAGCGTGCGCCAAAGCCGGCCGCTCCGATGCCGGCTCGCCCTGCCGGGGCAGCATGAAACGACCGATCAGCGACGACAGATCGTGGGCCTGCCCCAACAGACTCTGGGCCGCTGCCGCCGACTGTTCCACCAGTGCGGCGTTTTGCTGCGTCATTTCGTCCAGCGGCGCCATGGCCGCATGGATGGCGGCAATATCCTGGTTCTGGGCCTGGTGGGTGGCCTTGATTTCAACCATGGCCTGAGACGCGTACCGTATCGATGCCACCATCTGCGCCATGGTGCGGCCAGCGTCTTCCGCCAGGCGGGTACCGGCGTCCGCCTGCTCCACGGACTGCGTGACCAGCAACTTGATCTGGCGCGCCGCCTGCGCCGACCGGTTGGCCAGACTGCGCACCTCGGCCGCCACCACGGCGAAGCCCCGGCCTTGCGAACCCGCCCGCGCCGCTTCCACGGCGGCGTTCAGCGCCAGCAGGTTGGTCTGGAAAGCAATGCCGTCGATCACCCCCGTGATGTCTGCAATTTCGTGCGAACTGCCCGCAATCTGCTGCATCGTTGAAACCAGGCGATCTACCGCACCACTGCCTTGCTGCGCGGCATCGGCCGCCTGCACGGCCAGCATCTCGGTGTGCTGCACCCTGTCGGCGGATTCCTGAATCCTGTATGCCACATTCTCCAGCGAGGCTGCCGTCTCCTGCAGGCGCGCCGCCGTGGTCTCCGTCCGGTGGGACAGGTCGGCGTTGCCGCTGGCGATCTCCACCGAGGCCGTGTGCACGGCCTGCACGGACAGGCCCACCTGCTGCACCAGCGTGCGCAGCGCAGACTGCATGGCAGCGAGCGACGAGAGCATCCGGCCGGTTTCATCGCGTGCGTGGCCGACGATGTCGTGACGCAAGTCCAGCCCGGCCACCTGGTCGGCTGCTGCCGCCGCCTGGGCAATGGGGCGCGTGATGCGGCGCACCAGCCACAGCGCCAGCAAGGTGCCCAGCACCAGCGCCAGGCCACCAAAGGCCAGCAGCGACAGGCGGGCCATCCGGCTCAACTGCGCCACCTGCAGCGCCGCGTCATCGATGGCCTGGCGCTGTGACTGGGTGAGCGCATCCAGCGCCTGCAGCATCGCCTTCGCCGCGGGCACAAAGCGCTCCGCGTACACCTTGTCGATGCGCGACGTCAGGCCCGAATCGCGTGCGGCAATCAGCTCCGTGCGGGCCGCCTGAAAATCCTTCCCCACGGTGCGCACCTGCTCCAGTTGCCGGGCATCGGCATCGGCTTGGAGCTGCTGATCGAGCAGGGCAATGAAACCGTCGTACTGTGCCTGCGTCGCCGCAATGTCGGCGCCCAGGATCTCCCCCACCTGCGGCTCGGAACTGAGCGCCACCGCCTTGTAGCGCTCGGCATTGATGGCCTGCAATCGGTAGGCGTCGGCCACCAGGCGTTCATTGGCCACGCTGCGTTGCACCATGGCCTCGGTGGACTGGTTGATGCGGTCCAGCGACCAGACACCGATGCCCGAGCCCACCAGGCTCAGGGACAGCACCGCCAGGAAGATCAAAACCAGGCGGCGGCCCAGCGGACCGGTGGTGGAGGGCGCAAAAGAGGACTGGGTTTTCATGAAGACATCCACACACTGAAAGACGATCGCACCGGCCGCAGGCGCGGTACGCATGCGCCGCATGACGCGGCGGCCGGTCTTTCACTCTACGGAGTGAATGTGTCAATTTGTTTTCAAACAACCCCGACACCGGCCGATGTGGGTGGCCAACGACACGATTCGGCTCCATCCGCCCCTTGAAACCGGGACAAATACCCTTATGATTAGCACTCGTTGGAGTTGAGTGCTAACAACGCCCTCCATCTGCCAGGCGGCCCGCTCCAGGGCCTCTTTTGCAAGCATCTTTCAACCAGTGAATTTTCAGGAGTTGCCATGAAACTTCGTCCCCTGCACGACCGTGTCGTCGTCAAGCGCCTCGAAAACGAAACCAAGACCGCCTCGGGCATCGTGATCCCCGACAACGCCGCTGAAAAGCCCGATCAGGGTGAAGTGCTGGCCGTGGGCCCGGGCCGCCTCGACGAGGACGGCGATCGCATCAAGATGGACGTCAAGGTCGGTGACCGCGTGCTGTTCGGCAAGTACAGCGGCCAGACGGTCAAGGTCGACGGCGAGGAACTGCTCGTCATGAAGGAAGAAGACCTGTTCGCGGTCGTCGAGAAGTAATTCACTCTTGTTTTAATAGCTGTTGACGCTTTATGGATAAGCGCTACGGCCTGTTTTGATTCAAATTTTCAGGAGCCAAACATGGCAGCAAAAGACGTAGTTTTTGGCGGCGAGGCACGCGCCCGCATGCTCGAGGGCGTGAACATCCTGGCCAATGCGGTCAAGGTGACCCTGGGCCCGAAGGGCCGCAACGTGGTGCTCGAGCGCAGCTTCGGCGCCCCCACCGTGACCAAGGACGGCGTGTCCGTGGCCAAGGAAATCGAACTCAAGGACAAGCTGCAGAACATGGGCGCCCAGCTCGTGAAGGAAGTGGCCTCCAAGACCAACGACATCGCCGGTGACGGCACCACCACCGCCACCGTGCTGGCCCAGGCCATCGTGCGCGAAGGCACCAAGTACGTGGCCGCCGGCCTGAACCCGATGGATCTGAAGCGCGGCATCGACAAGGCCGTCGCCGCCCTGGTGGACGAGCTGAAGAAGGCTTCCAAGGCCACCACGACATCCAAGGAAATCGCCCAGGTGGGTTCGATCTCCGCCAACTCCGACGAATCCGTGGGCAAGATCATCGCCGACGCGATGGACAAGGTGGGCAAGGAAGGCGTGATCACCGTCGAGGACGGCAAGAGCCTGGACAACGAGCTGGAAGTCGTCGAAGGCATGCAGTTCGACCGCGGCTACCTCTCGCCCTACTTCATCAACAACCCCGAAAAGCAGGTCGCGCTGCTCGAAAACCCGTTCGTGCTGCTCTACGACAAGAAGATCAGCAACATCCGCGACCTGCTGCCCACGCTGGAGCAGGTGGCCAAGGCCAGCCGTCCGCTGCTCATCATCGCCGAGGATGTCGAAGGTGAAGCCCTGGCGACGCTGGTGGTCAACACCATCCGCGGCATCCTGAAGGTCGTCGCCGTCAAGGCCCCGGGCTTTGGCGACCGCCGCAAGGCCATGCTCGAAGACATCGCCATCCTGACGGGCGGCAAGGTCATCGCCGAGGAAGTGGGTCTGACGCTGGAGAAAGCCACGCTGGCCGATCTGGGCCAGGCCAAGCGCGTGGAAATCGCCAAGGAAAACACCACCATCATCGACGGCGCCGGCGCCGCGTCCGACATCGAGGCGCGCGTCAAGCAGGTGCGCGTGCAGATCGAGGAGGCCACCAGCGACTACGACCGCGAGAAGCTGCAGGAACGCGTGGCCAAGCTGGCCGGCGGCGTGGCCGTGATCAAGGTCGGCGCTGCCACCGAAGTCGAGATGAAGGAAAAGAAGGCGCGCGTGGAAGACGCGCTGCACGCCACCCGCGCTGCCGTGGAAGAAGGCATCGTCGCCGGTGGCGGCGTGGCCTATCTGCGCGCCAAGCAAGCCATCGGCGACAAGCTCAAGGGCGACAACCCCGAACAGGACGCCGGCATCAAGCTGGTGATGAAGGCCATCGAAGCGCCGCTGCGCGAGATCGTCGCCAACGCCGGTGGCGAGCCCAGCGTGGTCGCCAACCAGGTGCTGGGCGGCAAGGGCAACTACGGCTTCAACGCCGCCAACGACACCTACGGCGACATGCTGGAGATGGGCATTCTGGACCCGACCAAGGTGACGCGCGCCGCGCTGCAGCACGCCGCCTCCGTCGCGTCGCTGCTGCTCACGACCGAAGCCACCGTCACGGAAGCTCCGAAGGACGAAGCCGCGGCCCCGGCCATGCCCGGCGGCATGGGCGACATGGGCGGCATGGGCATGTAAACCCAGCGCGAAAGCTCTCTGCTTTCACCCTCAGGGCCGCCCAGTGCGGCCCTTTTTTGTGCCACCTCAAAATCGTGTGGTGAAAAGCGCAAAACCCCGAGTTTTCTCCATTGCCAAGAGTGCACCGCCCCCATATGGTTGCGCTTTCGTGTTTCAAACGCAGGAGCAATCCATGGAGATTTCGCGCAAGTTGTTGGTGGCCGCCGTCGTGGCTGGCATGGGCTCGATCGGAGTCAGCTCCGGCGCCCTCGCGCAGGAGCAGGTCATCAAGATCGGCCACATCGGCCCGGTTTCCGGCCCGCAGGCCAACTACGGCAAGGACGACGAAAACGGCGTCCGCATGGCCATCGAGGATCTGAATGCCAAGGGCATGGAAATCGGAGGCAAGAAGATCAAGTTCGAGATCGTTGCCGAAGACGATGGTGCCGACCCGAAGCAAGGCACGGCAGCCTCCCAGAAGCTCTGCGACCAGAAGGTTGCCGGCGCCGTCACCTTTGTGAATTCGGGCGTGGCCATTCCTTCGTCCAAGGTGTTCCACGATTGCGGCATCCCGATGATCACCGGCGCCGCCACCAATCCCGACCTGACCAAGCCGGGCTGGAACACCACCTATCGCGTCATCGCCAACGACAACGCTCTGGGCGCTGCGCTGGCGCACTACGCGGCCAAGACCCTGGGGCTGAAGCAGGTTGCCGTGGTGGATGACCGCACGCCTTACGGGCAGGGTATTGCCAGCGTGTTCATGCGCGACGTGGAGAAGCTTGGCGTCAAGGTGGTGGCCAAGGAGTTCACCAACGACAAGGCCACCGACTTCATGGCGATCCTGACCTCGCTCAAGGCCAAGAAACCCCAGGCCATCTTCTACGGTGGCATGTACGGCCAGGGCGGCCCGATGCTGCGCCAGATGCAGCAACTGGGCATGAACGACGTCAAGTTCTTCGGCGGCGATGGCATTTGCGTGCCCGTGCTGGCTGAAGTGGCGGCCAACGCCAAGACGCTGGAAAACGTCGTCTGCGCCGACGGCGGCGCCTCCATTGCCAAGATGCCTGGCGGCACCGCCTGGAAGGCACGCTACGACGCCAAGTACCCCGGCCAGTTCCAGGTCTACAGCCCGTACTTCTATGACGGCGTGATGCTGCTGGCCGACGCCATGAAGCGCGCCAACTCCTGGGATCCCAAGGTGTACATTCCCTTCCTGCAAAAGAGCGACTACCAGGGCGTGTCGGCGCACATCCAGTTCGAGTCCAATGGCGAGCTGAAGAACCCGTCCTACACCCTGAGCAAGTTTGTCGACGGCAAGAAGGTTGCCATTGAGTAAGCTCCCGTGAGTTCACGAAAAGCCCGCTTCGGCGGGCTTTTTTGTGCCCTCGTGACACAGCAGCCGACACGATTGGCATAGACTTGCCCGCGTTTTCCCGTCGCTGACCCTGCCATGACCACACCAGCATCCGCACCCGGCACACCCTACGGCACACTGCCCACGGCATCACCACTGCCCCAGCGCCGCCCCGTGAGCCTGCCGCGTCTGACGCAAATGCGCGAAGCAGGCGAAAAAATCACCATGCTCACGGCCTACGACGCCACCTTCGCCGCCGTGGCCGACGCGGCCGGTGTGGAATGCATCCTCGTGGGCGATTCGCTCGGCATGGTCTGCCAGGGGCTTTCGAGCACCGTGGGCGTCACGCTCGAGACCATGTGCTACCACATGGCGAGCGTCTCGCGCGGGGTGCGGCGCGTACAGGGCACCGCATGGCTCATCGGCGACCTGCCTTTCGGCAGCTATGGCGAATCACCCGAGCAGGCGCTGCGCAGCGCGACGCAACTCATGCAGGCAGGTGCCCACATGGTCAAGCTCGAAGGTGGCGGCTGGACGGCGCCCACCGTGCGCTTTCTCGTCGAGCGCGGCATCCCCGTCTGCGCCCACCTCGGGCTCACCCCGCAGACCGTGCATGCGCTCGGTGGCTACCGCGTGCAGGGCAAGGGAGACGAGGCGTCGGCCACCCTGCGCCGCCACGCGCTGGAGCTGCAGGACGCGGGCGCCGAGATGCTGGTGCTTGAAATGGTGCCTGCCCAGCTCGCCGCCAGCCTCACCGACGAATTGCCGCGTTGCCACACCATAGGCATAGGCGCAGGCAAGGGCACCGCGGGACAGGTGCTCGTGCTGCACGACATGCTGGGAATGAATCTCGGCAAAATGCCGCGTTTCGTGCACAACTTCATGCAGGATGCGGACAGCATCAAGGGTGCCATGCAGGCCTACGTCCAGGCGGTCAAGCAGGGACACTTTCCCGACGACGCCGTGCACGCCTGGTAATTCTCACGCCTCCGATTTCATGCAACTCGTTCACACCATCGCCGACCTGCGCGCCGCGCTGCAAGGGCGCGGTCGCCCTGCGCTTGTCCCCACCATGGGCAATCTGCACGAGGGACACCTGGCCCTCGTGCGCCAGGCCAAGCCCCTGGGCGACGTGCTGGTCACCAGCATCTTCGTCAACCGGCTGCAATTCCTGCCGAATGAAGATTTCGATAGCTACCCGCGCACGCTGCAAGCCGATTGCGACCACCTGGAAGCACAAGGATGCGACATCGTATTCGCCCCCGGCGAGCGCGACCTCTATCCCGAACCGCAGACCTTCACGGTCACGCCCGATCCACAACTGGCGAACATGCTGGAAGGGCATTTCCGCCCCGGCTTCTTCACCGGCGTCTGCACGGTGGTGATGAAGCTCTTCTGGAGCGTGTTCGCCGGATCGGGCGGCACCGCCGTGTTCGGCCGCAAGGACTACCAACAGCAGATGGTGATCCGCCAGATGGTGCGCCAGTTCGCCCTGCCCATAGCCATCGTGACCGCGGACATCCACCGTGCGCCGGACGGCCTGGCACTGAGCTCACGCAACGGCTACCTGAGCACCTCCGAGCGTGCGCAGGCGACGCAACTGCATGCTGCGCTGCAACGACTCTCGCAGGCGGCCCTGGAGCCGGATGCTGATCTCGCGCGGCTCGAAGCTCAGGCCATGGATGCGCTGCGTGCCGAGGGCTGGCACCCCGACTACCTGACCGTGCGCCAGCGAAGCGACCTGCAGCCCCCCGCAGGCACGGCGCACGCGAACCAGTGCGTCGCTCTGGGCGCTGCGCGTCTGGGCAAGACGCGCCTCATCGACAACCTGGAATTCTGACTGGTGCGCGAGGCCGGACTCGAACCGGCACGCCATTGCTGGCGTCAGGACCTAAACCTGGTGCGTCTACCAATTTCGCCACCCGCGCAAGAGAGCAGGGATTCTACTTGCCCCGTGGAGGTCAGGCCGTGCCGTCGAGCAGATCGGCGCGTGCTGCATTACGATGGCCGGCATGATCACCCTGTACACGGCGCCGACCCCCAACGGCCACAAAGTCTCCATCGCGCTGGAGGAACTGGGCCTGCCCTATGAAATGCGCGTGCTCGACCTCTCCAAAGGCGAGCAAAAGCAGCCCGAGTTCCTTGCCATCAATCCCAATGGCCGCATCCCGGCCATCGTCGACCATGATGCCGAAGACTTTGCCGTCTTTGAATCCGGCGCCATCCTGATCTATCTGGCGGAGAAGACCGGCCGCCTCATGCCACCCGATCCCAAAGGCCGCTCACGGGTCATCCAATGGCTGATGTTCCAGATGGGCGGTGTCGGCCCCATGATGGGCCAGGCCAATGTGTTCCATCGCTACTTTCCGACCAGGATACCCGCGGCCATCGACAGATACCAGGGCGAGAGCCGGCGCCTCTTTGAAGTGCTGAACGGTCACCTCGCGCATCACGAATGGCTCGCGGGCGATTACTCGATCGCCGACATCGCCAACTGGGCCTGGGTGCGCACTCACCGCTGGTCTGGCGTATCCATCGACGGACTGCCCCACCTCAAGCGCTGGCGCGACGCCATCCGGGAACGCCCGGCCGTGCAACGCGGTATCCAGCGCCCGCCCTCCGCCATCGACCTGACGCGAGACGGCGAATCGGGCACCGAGCAATTTGCCGAGCAGGCGCGATCCATGCTCATGACCGGCACCCCCACCCCTCAGGAGACGCACTCATGAAGCTCTACACCGCCACCCGTGCCCCCAACCCCCGTCGCGTACTGATGTTCATGGCGGAAAAGGCCATCACGGGCATCGAATTCGTCACCATCGACCTCAATGCCGGCGAGCACAAGGCCGAGAACTACCACGCCAAGGTGCCCGTCTCCCGGGTCCCGGCGCTCGAATTCGACGATGGGCGCGTCCTCAGCGAAACACGCGCCATCTGCACCTGGCTCGAGGGCGCGCACCCCGAGCACAACCTGATGGGCGTGGACTTCGAAGAGCGCGCCTTCATCGAAATGCACGACCGGCGCGTGGAGTGGTACTGGATGCTGCCGATCGCCAACTGCGTGCGCCACACCCACCCGGGTCTTGCCGTTCTGGAGAAGCCGCAATTCGCGGACTTCGGCGCCTCGCAAGGCCAGAGAGTGCGCGAAAGTGCCAAGTGGCTCGACGGATCGCTGGCCCGCCAGCCATGGATCGCGGGCGAGCGCTTCACCATTGCCGACATCACGGCCTTCTGCGCCCTGGAATTCGCACGCCTGATGAAATTCAACGCAGGCGCCGAAGGTTTTGCCGCCCTGCAGGCCTGGCGCGACCGCGTGGCCGAACGCGAAAGCGCGCGGGCGATGTAGCCACCACCCGCGCCACCTGCTGCGTCAGGCTTTGCGCGGGTAGCCCAGCGCGGCCAGCGCTTGCGTGATTTCCGGCAACACGGCGTCATCCTCGATCGTCGCCGGGACCTTCACCTCGCCACCATCGGCCATGGTGCGTATCGTCACGCGCAGCACCTTGCCCGAGCGCGTCTTGGGCAGGCGCGCCACCACGTGCACACTCTTGAAATCAGCCACCGCGCCCAGTTGTGCACGCACCCGCGCGACCAGGTCCTTGCAGATCTCCTCATCCGTGTGCTTCACGCCGGACTTGAGCACCACGAGACCCAGCGGCACCTGTCCCTTGAGCGCATCGGCCACGCCGACCACGGCCGCTTCCGCCACGTCCGGGTGGGACGCCAGGATTTCTTCCATCTGTCCCGTGGAAAGGCGGTGTCCCGCGACGTTGATGATGTCATCGATGCGCGACATCACCCAGCCGTAGCCCTCTTCATCGATGTAGCCCGCGTCGCCCGACAGGTAGTAGCCGGGGTAGCGCGAGAGATAGGTTTCCTCGTAGCCGCGCTCGTTGTTCCACAGGGTGTAGAGCGTCCCGGGCGGCATGGGCAGCTTGATCACGAGGCTGCCGATGTCTCCGGGCGCCTTTTCCTTGCCGTCTTCATCGAGGATGCGGATGTCGAACCCCGGAACGGGCTTGGTGGGCGAGCCGGGGTGCACCGGCAAGTACTCGATCCCCATGCAGTTGCTGATGGCCGGCCAGCCCAACTCGGTCTGCCACCAGTTGTCGATGGCGGGCACGCCCAGGATCTTCTGCGCCCACTCGATCGTGTCTGGATCCCCGCGCTCGCCAGCCAGGAACAAGGTGCGGAATTTCGACAGGTCGTAGCGCTTGACGAGTTCGCCGTTCGGGTCTTCCTTCTTGATCGCCCGAAACGCCGTCGGCGCCGTGAAGAAGACGTTCACGCCATGCTCCGCGCAGACGCGCCAGAACGCGCCGGCGTCGGGCGTGCCCACCGGCTTGCCTTCGTAGAGGATGGTCGTGCACCCCTGCAGCAAGGGTCCGTAAACGATATACGAGTGACCCACCACCCAACCCACGTCCGAGCCGGCCCAGTACACATCCCCGGGCTTGACGCCGAACACCGCGTCCATCGACCAGCGCAGCGCCACCGCATGGCCGCCGTTGTCGCGAACCACTCCCTTGGGCTTGCCCGTGGTGCCCGAGGTATAGATCACATAGAGCGGGTCGGTGGCCGCGACCGGCACGCAATCGACCGGCTCGGCCTTGGCCACGGCGTCGTCCCAATCGATATCCCGCCCGGCCACCATGTCGCAGCGCAGTTGCTCTCGCTGCAGGATCAGGCAGGGCGTCTCGGGCACACCGGCGATGTCCAGCGCCTCGTCCAGCAGCGGCTTGTAGGGCAAGGCCTTGCCGGGCAGCAGGCCGCACGAGGCCGACATCATCACCCTGGGCTTGGCATCGACGATGCGCTTGGCCAGTTCCGGCGCGGCAAAGCCGCCAAACACCACCGAATGCACGGCGCCAATGCGTGCGCATGCCAGCATGGCGACGGCGGCCTCGGCCACCATGGGCATGTAAATCACGACGCGATCGCCCTTCTGTACCCCCATGCCGCGCAGCACGCCCGCGCAACGCGCCACCTCGTCACGCAACTGGCGGTAAGTGAACTTGCGTTGCGACCCGGCCAGCGGGCTGTCGTAGACCAGCGCCAGCTGATCGGCCCGTCCACCCTCCACATGCCGATCCACGCAGTTGTAGCAGGTGTTGAGCACGCCGCCGGAGAACCACCGGTAGAACGGCTTGCGCGTATCGTCGATCACCTTGTCCCAGCGCTTGATCCAGTCTATGCCACCGGCAGCCGCGGCCCAGAAGCCGGCTGGATCCGCCAGCGCCGCGGCTCGTGTCTTCTCGAAATTGCCTGCTGTCTCAGTGCTCATCGTTATCTCCTGTCAACCGTGAAGCCAATCGTGGAACATCGTACTGCTCCACCCGAGCATGCACGCGCAACCTGAACGTCTGCTTACTTGATCAGGGCGTGCACTTCCTTGAATGCAGGGTGCTCGCAGGTGCGCAGCCACTCGAATGCGACCATCTCGGTCGTCACCAGCTCCGCCCCGGCGCCCGCAAGGCGATCGAAGGCGGCGTCGCGGCTGCGCTCGGTGCGCGAACCGCAGGCATCGGTGACGACCCACACATCCCACTCTTCATCGATAAGGTCCAGCGCCGTCTGCAGCAGACACACATGCGCTTCGCAGCCCGCCACCACGATGCTCGAGCGCTCGAGCCGCTGGGGCTCGCTCTTGCGCAGATGCTTGGGCAGGCTGCGGGCATTGCCCTTGTTCTGCACCGCTTCGGGGACGAGCAGGTCGGCCAGCCCATCGGCCACGGCACTGAAATGCATCTTGGAAAGCGTCTTGCCACACAGACTGCGCAGCTCGGCGTCGTTGGCGCCCAGGCGGGCCGGGTTCTGCTCCGTGCCCCAGACCGGAACCTGCATGCGCCTGGCCGCTTGCGCGAGCCGCCGCGCATTGGCGAGCACCGCCTGCGCCTCGTGGATCACCGGCATCAAACGTTCCTGGTAATCCACCAGCACCAGTTGACATTCATCGGCATTGAGCAGCATGGCGCATCTCCTGAAAAACACATCGCGGGCATTGTCGCAGTCTCACGCGCAGAAGCGCCGCGCGGGTGCACGATGCCGTCGTCGTTTCGCCTTGTAAAATCACATCCCGTTCGCAGCGTTGCCATGAAAAAACCGATCACCGACCTACCACCACGCCCCAGCGTTCAAGTGCTGGAGCGCATGTTTTCGCTGATCGACATTCTTGCGGCGCGCGACGAGCCAGTGTCGCTCAAGGAGATCAGCGAGCGTTCCGGCCTGCATCCGTCCACCGCCCACCGCATCCTCAACGACCTCACCACCGGCCGTTTCGTCGATCGTCCCGAGGCGGGCAGCTACCGGCTGGGCATGCGGCTGCTCGAACTCGGCAACCTGGTCAAGGCGCGCCTGAACGTGCGCGACGCAGCGATCCTGCCAATGCGCCACCTGCACAAACTCATTCAGCAACCCGTGAATCTGAGCGTGCGCCAGGGCGATGAAATCGTCTACATCGAGCGCGCCTACAGCGAACGCTCGGGCATGCAGGTCGTGCGCGCCATCGGCGGTCATGCACCCTTGCATCTGACGTCCACCGGCAAGCTCTTTCTCGCGGCGGAAGATGCACAGCGCGTGCGCGCCTATGCCACGCGCACCGGCCTGCCTGGCCACACACGCAACAGCATCACGCAACTGTCCGCGCTGGAGCGGGAGCTGGCGCACGCGCGCCAATCGGGCATCGCCCGCGACAACGAAGAGCTCGAAATGGGCGTGCGGTGCATGGCCGCCGGCATCTATGACGACCAGGGCGATCTGGTCGCCGGGCTTTCCATTTCCGCACCGGCAGACCGGCTCGATGAAGGGTGGATACCCAAGCTGCAATCGAGCGCACAGGAAATATCGCTGGCATTGGGCTGCACCGCGCAGGCGCCGCAAAAGCACGCCTGAGGGGCGAATGACGCGGGCGCATCGCGCGGACCCGACATGATCCTCGTGCTCCGCCACCCGCGCCCAGCCGTACGATTTCAACGCATCGGCTGAGCCGAATCTCTTACGCGCGCCTGACATCGGTGCGCTTTTCCGCGCCTATTTTCTCGGGGTTTTCGAGTCTGGTCACCCTTGCGCGAGCCGCCTACATTCATCAACGTCGCGCGTGGAAGACCAAGCATTGGCATCGGCCAGTGAACGAACCGGCAGGGGACTCACGGTCCGCAAACTGTCTGCAATTTGGCAGCCGTGCGCTTCAAGGGTAGTTGCGATCGCTCGATTGCAATGTGATTCAGGTCACGATTTCCAACCACGAAGTAGATAGGAGATATATGTCCAAGTTTGACTCCACGAGCGGCGTCTCCCGCCGCGGTGCGCTGCAGCTGAGCGCAGCCGGCGGCATGATGGCCACCGGCCTGGGCGGCGTGCAATGGGCCATCGCCCAGGACAAGCCCAAGCTCGGCGCCACCTGGCCCGAGGGCTCGCAGGGCGACACGGTCTATCTGGGCGCCGCGGTGCCGCTGACGGGCACCTACGCCGTGCAGGGCGCCGACGAGCTCAAGGGCATGGAGCTCGCTATCGAGCACATCAACAGCAACCACGAGCTGATGAAGGCACTGGCGCCGAAGATCAACAACGGCGTGAACGGCAAGAAGGTCAAGCTCCTGTCCGCCGACTCGGCCGCCAAGCCCAATCAGGCCCTGCAGGTCGAGCAAACCTTCATTGCGCAGAACAAGGTGATCGCGATGATCGGCTCGACCTCGTCGGCCGTCGCGGTGGCGATGAACAAGTTCGCGCAACGCGAAAAAATCCTCTACATGGCCGGGATTTCGGGCTCCAACGACACCACCGGCAAGGACTGCGTGCGCTACGGCTTCCGTCAGGGCTTCTTTGGCGAGATGGCGGCCAATGCGATCGGCCCGATCATGGTCAAGCAATTCGGCAAGAACCGCAAGGCCGCGTTCATGACGCCGGACTACACCTACGGCCACACCACCACCGAATCGGTCAACAACTACCTGACCAAGGAAGGCGGCTGGAAGATGGTGACCAACCAGGTCTCGCCCCTGGGCACGCAGGACTTCAGCCAGTACCTGACCAACATCGCCAACTCGGGCGCCGAGTTCCTGATCAACGTCAACTGGGGCCGTGACGCGGTTCTGTCGTCGCAGCAAGCCAAGCAGTTCGGTCTGATCCCGAAGATGACGCTGGTGCTGCCCTACCAGATCCCGTTCATCGCCAAGGAAGCGGGTGTGGACATCACGCACGGCGTGCTGGCGGCGACCGATTTCTGGTGGACGCTGGAAGAAAAGTTCCCGCTGGCCAAGCAGTTCGTCGAGGCCTTCCACAAGAAGTATGGCTACCGTCCCGAGTGGGGCGCAGAAAACGGCTACGTGAGCTTCGCCCACTGGGCCCGCATGGTCACGGAAGCCGGCAGCTTCTATCCGCCCGACGTCATCAAGCAGTGGGAAAAGGGCGAGACCATTCCGTCGCTGCTGGGCGATGTGCACTACCGTCCCGAAGACCACCAGTGCGTGCGTCCCGTGGTCATCGTCCGCGGCAAGGAAAAGAAGGACATGAAGAACGACGAGGACTTCTGGGAAGTGATCGAGCTGGTCGATGGCGCCAAGGTCATCCAGAAACCTGACGCCTTCGGCTGCAAGCTGGGCGATTACACCTGACGGAAAAACAGGCGCACCGAGGTCTTCCGGACCTGGGTGCGTCATGTGACGCCGACCTGAGGAGGGCGCTTGTGTGCAGTGGATTTCCCGGCACACAAGCGTATGGCGTATTCAACTCCCTGAATTGATTGACAAACATGGCAGGTCAATGTGATTAACACGGCCAATTTCATATCTCAATTGTTCAACGGGCTGGTCTTGGGAGCGCTACTGGCGCTGATTTCATCCGGCCTGACGATCATTTACGGCACGCTGGGCGTGCTCAATCTGGCGCATGGCGCATTGTTCATGCTCGGCGGCTACGCGGGCTGGCTTGCGTTCGAGTATTCGCATTCGTTCATTCTGGCCGTGGCGGCCGGTGCCTTGTTTGTGATGATCGTCGGCGTGGTCATGGAGCAGTTGATCATCAAGCACTTCTATTCCAGACCTGACGAGGATCAGCTGCTTGTGACCTTCGGGTTGAGCATCGTATTTGCCGAGCTGGTGCGCTATTTTTTCGGCAGTCTTTCCAAAAAAGTGCCTCCACCCGATATCTTCTCCGGCGCAACGAACATGGGGTTCATGATCTACCCCAACTATCGCCTCGCACTGCTGGGCATCATCGCCGTGGCATTGCTCGCGCTGTACTGGGTGCTGTACCGCACGCGCATCGGCATGATCGTGCGCGCAGGCATCGAAGACTCGGTGGCGGTCGATTCACTCGGCATCAACGTATACCGGGTGTTCACGCTGGTCTTCGGCATTGGCGCCATGGCAGCGGGCTTCTCGGGCATCGTGTATTCGCCGGTGGTGGCCATGTCGCCGGACAGCGGTGATTCGATTCTGGTGAAAACCTTCGTGGTGATCGTGATTGGTGGTGTCGGCTCATTCCCCGGCGCCATATTGGGCGGCCTGATCGCCGGCGAGATTCTCAGCCTGACTTCCATGGTGAATCCCGCCTACTCTGAAATCATGCTCTTCGTGGCAATGACGCTTGTCCTGGTCTTCCGTCCCCGCGGTCTGATGGGCGCAATAGGTCGCAACTAACCCCGAGTCTCAGATGTCCAGAAAAATACCTTTCTTCGCCGAGCTGGTGACGCTGCTCGTGCTGATCGCCATCCCGTTCATCCTGCCACCCCTCGGGTTCACGCCAGCCACCATCAACCGGATCATGATCTTCGGTCTGGTGGGCATCGGCTTCGACCTGCTGTTCGGCTACACCGGCCTGCTGTCCTTCGGGCAATCGGCCTTCTTCGGCACCGGCGGCATGTTCGCCGCCTACCTGCTTACGCAGACCTCGTTTACCAATGTCGTGCTGGCTCTCATCCTGGGCACGATCGTTGCGGCGGTGGCGGGCTACCTGGTGGGCATGGTGGCGTTGCGCCGCACCGGCATCTACTTCGCGATGATCACGGTGGCCATTGCCGAGGTGTTCTTCTTCATGGAGTTCAATCCCCTTGCGGAATACACCGGTGGTGAAAACGGCCTGCCGGGCGTGCCCTCGGCCAGCCTGGGGCTCGGCTTCACGACGATCCACTTCAAGAGCGACTTGGCGCTGTACTCGTTCTTCTCGTTCTGGCTCTTCGTCGGTCTGGTGATTGCGCTGCGCATCGTGCGTTCGCCCTTCGGACTGGTGATGCGCGCCATTCGCGAAAATCCGGATCGTGCCACGGCGCTCGGGCACAACATCCACAGCTACAAGCTCGTGGTGTTCATCGTGGCCGCCATGTACGCCGGTTTCGGCGGCGGGCTGCTGGCCGTGATGCAAGGCTTCATGCCGCCCGATGCGTTCATGTTCGCCACGTCCGGCGAAATCGTGATGATGACCGCCATCGGCGGCGCGGGCACGCTCTTCGGGCCGGTCCTGGGCTCCGCGACGTGGCTGCTGCTCAGCGACTTCTTCCAGACGGTGCTCAACCTGGGCGCGACCTGGAAGCTCGTCCTGGGCGTCGTGTTCGTGCTGCTCGTGGTCTTCCTGCGCCGCGGTCTGGCCGGGGCATTCGTCGATCTCTACCACTTGGTGTTCGGTACAAAAAAAGCCGCCAGCGCTCCCGCGCCCGCCGCCCCGGTGAACACGGCCGCCGTCAATGCACTGCACCACAAGAACACGCACAACAAGAGCGGGCACATCCTTGAGGCCAAGGGGCTCACGAAGCACTACGGCGGCATCGCCGCCAACAGCGACATCGACTTTGCCGTGAACTATGGGGAGATCCGCGGCATCATCGGGCCGAACGGCGCCGGCAAGAGCACCTTCTTCAAGATGCTCACCTGCGAAGTCCAGCCCACCGCCGGCACGATCAAGTTCGACGGGCGGGACATCACGCACCTGAACGTGACCGAGGCCTGCCAGATCGGTCTGACCAAGAGCTATCAGATCAACCAGCTGTTCGAGCGCCTCACGGTACGCCAGAACCTGATGATCTCTGCCCTGGCCGAATTGCGCGGCAAGTTCAAGCTCGATCTGCTCAGGTCCATGTCCAAAGTCCGCGGGCTCGCGGCTCAGGTGGAAAGCACGGCGGCGCTGGTGCACCTCACCCATCGCCTCGACGCCCACGTGGCCGACCTGGCTTACGGCGAGAAGCGTCGGCTGGAAGTCGGACTTGCCCTGGCCACGTCCCCTTCCCTGCTGCTGCTCGACGAGCCGCTGGCGGGCATGAGTGCCGAGGAGCGCGTGGAGACCGTCGCGTTGCTCAAATCCATCGCCAAGGGCCGCACGCTCGTCATCATCGACCACGACATGGATTCGTTGTTCGAGCTGGTCGAGCGCGTCACCGTGCTGCAGGAAGGGCGGCTGCTCGTGGAGGGCACCCCCGATGAAATCAAGAACAACGCCCAGGTCCAGGAAGCCTACCTTGGCGGCGTGCATGGAGAGACGCAATGAGCCTGCTAGAAGTCAGTGGAATCAACAGCTACTACGGCGACAGCCACATCCTCTTCGATGTGGGCATGCGCGTGGAAAAAAATGAAGTGGTGGCCCTGCTGGGGCGCAATGGCGCCGGCAAATCCACCACCTTCAAGAGTCTGGCGGGCGTCGTCAAGCCCAAGAGCGGCAGCGTCAAGCTCGACGGCGTGGAAGTTGCCGGAAAGAAGGCCCACCAGATCGCCTTGGCCGGCCTGCAGCTCGTGCACGAGGAAAGACGCGTGTTCGGCAGCCTGAACGTGGAGGAAAACATCATCCTCGCCGGGCTCACGGCGCCCAACAAGTGGCCGCTGGAACGCATCTATTCCATCTTCCCGCGTCTGCAGGAGCGCCGCACCAGCCGTGGAACCGATCTTTCTGGGGGCGAACAGCAGATGCTGGCCATTGCCCGTGCGCTGGTGCGCGATCCGAAAATCATCCTGCTCGATGAGCCATTCGAAGGCCTGGCCCCGGTGATCGTCCAGGACCTGATCCGCGTCTGCCGCGATCTGGCCAAGGCAGGCCAGACCATTGTGCTGATCGAGCAGAATCTGGCCGCGGCCATGTCGCTCGCGAGCCGCGCCTACATCCTGAACAACGGTCAGATCGTTCACGAAAGCACGACGGCAGATTTGAGGAAGCAACCCGAGATCATCCAGAAATATCTCGGGGTCTGACGCGCCGTTTGGCCCTTGCAACCCCAAGCCCGCGAGAGCTGCGAAAGCTTCGCGGGCTTTTTCGTCACTGACAGGCGTCAGCTGACCATTCGCTTCATTGCCCCGCTTTGCAGCAGTCTCGCCACCATGCGGGAAGTCATGCTCTGGGTACTGCCATCAGCCTGCGTGAACAGGAACAGGGTGTTCCTGGGACTGAGCCACGTGAGCTGCGTACGCACCACGCCATGCGTCCCTTCGATATCCACCCATTCGCCCACGCTCAGGCTTGTGTCCGGCGAGACACCACCGGCCGCCGGCCCAGGCGCGCTCGCGGCCGCCACGGGCGCCTCCGTCGCTTCGCGGATCGGTTGGGCAGCGGTCTCCTCCGCACCCTGCTCTTCACGGCGCTGCGGCACAGGCAGATCATGGGTCTCCTCAAGGGGCAGCTGCGCCGACGCCGTGCCGTCGTGCCCCAAGCCATGCGCGGTCGGCGCAAAGTCATCGGCCACGATCTCCAGAGCCCCCAACGCAGTCAATGGGGCCGGCGAACGCAGCGAGTCCCACATCGAGGCATCGATGCCCGGCAAGGCTTCCTGCCCAATGGGCGCGAGAAAGCTCTCCATGGCGTCCGTGCGGGACTGCGCGAAGGGTTCATCGGTGACCAGTCCTGCAAAACGGCTTCGCCCCGTGGCCACATAGTGCAAGGGCTGGACACCGCGTGCCCGCAGATCCTCTGAAACCCGGCGGTACTCACGCGCCAGCAAGGTGCCCAACCCAGACTGCATCGGCGTCAACCAGAGCCGGGCAAGTTCGGGCGGCGCACCGGCACCATAAACCACGCCAAACAGCGCGCGCACGTAGTTGCCGGGACGCAGCGGGTTGCGCTCCGGCTGCACGCGATCGAATCCCTGGGCGGCGCCGATGAGGGTATCGAGCTCGGACAGGGCCGGCGCCACCTCGTGGGCGATGCGCTGGCGCGCGCGCACCATTTCCACGCGCAGACGCGCGTCGTCCTTGCCGATTTCCAGCAATTTGCTCGTGGCCGACACGCTACCGGTCTGCGCTGGCACACCCTGGGCGAACAGCTCGAGCATGGCCAGCGGATACTGGGCCACCAGCCGGGATTCGACCCTGACGAGGTGCTGCAACGCCTGCGCTTCCTGCGCACTCGCCTGGCCCGGCGTTTCGTGTTGCTGCCACTGGGCACGCACGAGCCGCACCAGATCGCTCATCAGCACGCTGCTGCGCTTGACGGCGCCAACGATGCTGGCACGGTAAATGGCGACGGTGTCCGCGGGAGAGGCCGGCATGGCGAAACTGTGTGTACAAGTCGGGAGGCGTGACCTGCGCCTACTTCAAAGCCTTGTAGCGTACCCGCTTTGGCGCCGCGCCCTCTTCCCCCAGGCGTTTTTTCTTGTCCGCCTCATATTCCTGGTAGTTGCCATCGAAGTAGAACCACTGGCTGTCGCCCTCGGCCGCGAGGATGTGCGTGGCAATCCGATCAAGAAACCAGCGGTCGTGGCTGATCACCATCACTGTGCCGGCATATTCGAGCAGCGCGTCTTCCAAGGCGCGCAGGGTTTCCACATCCAGGTCGTTGGAGGGTTCGTCCAGCAGCAGCACATTGCCGCCCTGGATCAGCGTCTTGGCCAGGTGCAGGCGTCCACGCTCGCCCCCAGAGAGGTTGCCCACCTTCTTCTGCTGATCCTGGCCGTTGAAATTGAAACGCCCGCAGTACGCACGACTGGCCATCTGGAACTTGCCGACGTTGATGATGTCCAGCCCCCCGGAAACATCTTCCCAGACCGTCTTGTCGTCCGTCAGGGCGTCACGCGACTGGTCGACATAAGCCATCTTCACCGTCTGGCCGATGACCACCTCGCCGCTGTCGGGTTTTTCCTTGCCCGCGATCATCTTGAACAGCGTGGATTTGCCTGCGCCGTTCGGACCGATGATGCCGACAATGGCCCCCGCGGGCACGGCAAAGCTCAGGTCGTCGATCAGCACCCGATCGCCAAAACTCTTGGTGACGTGATGGAATTCAATCACCTGCGTGCCCAGGCGCTCAGCCACGGGGATGAAGATTTCCTGCGTCTCGTTGCGTTTCTGGTATTCGTGATCGGAGAGCTCCTCGAAGCGCGCAATACGGGCCTTGGACTTGGCCTGACGGCCCTTGGCGTTCTGGCGCACCCACTCCAGTTCCTTCTTCAGGGCCTTGGCGCGGGCTTCCTCGCCCTTTTGTTCCGATTCCAGGCGGGCTTGCTTTTGCGTCAGCCACTCGGAGTAATTGCCCTTGTACGGGATGCCATGGCCGCGATCGAGCTCCAGGATCCACTCGGCCGCGTTGTCCAGGAAGTAACGGTCGTGGGTAATGGCCACCACGGTGCCGGGAAAACGGTGCAGGAACTGCTCCAGCCATTCGACCGACTCTGCATCCAGGTGGTTGGTGGGTTCGTCAAGCAGCAGCATGTCGGGCTTGGAGAGGAGCAGTCTGCACAGCGCCACGCGGCGCTTCTCGCCACCCGAGAGCTTGCCGATGACCGCATCCCAGGGCGGCAGGCGCAAGGCATCGGCGGCAATTTCCAGCTGGTGCTCGCTGTCGGTGCCTGCCGCGGCAATGACCGCTTCGAGCTGCGCCTGTTCGGCCGCGAGCGCATCAAAGTCGGCGTCTTCCTCGGCGTAGGCCGCGTAGACCTCTTCCAGACGAGCACGCGCGGTGTTCACCTCAGCCATCGCTTCCTCGACCTCCTCGCGCACTGTGCGCGCGGGGTCGAGCTGCGGCTCCTGCGGGAGGTAGCCTATGGTCAACCCCGGCATGGGCAGCGCCTCGCCTTCGAACTCCTTGTCCACGCCCGCCATGATCTTGAGCAGCGTGGATTTGCCCGAGCCATTGAGGCCGAGCACGCCGATCTTCGCGCCCGGGAAAAAAGACAGCGAAATGTCTTTCAGAATCTGCCGCTTGGGTGGCACGGTCTTGGTCACGCGGTTCATCGAAAAAACATACTGAGCCATGGATTCCCTTGTGCAATGCGAACTGAAAATGACGGCAGCCTCGCTGCCTTGATGCGCCAATTATCCGTGCATGCGACAATACGCGGCTGTCGGGCCTTCCAGTAGCCCGCGCAAACGCGCTCCGCACACGGGCGCACCGGGTCTCCACCAGGAGGCCACGCTTTCGCAACCATCAGATCTGATGTACTGGCCGGACGGTTCACACGACCGCGGCTTCAGGCTGATACCCGCGCCCAGGATGGGTGCAGACACACAAATGACATTTGAAGAACTGAACCTGGCACCAGCCTTGCTGCGCGCCGTGCAAGAGTTGGGCTACGAAAATCCGACACCAATACAGGCGCAAGCCATTCCACTGGTCCTGGAGGGCTCAGACCTGCTGGCCGGAGCCCAGACGGGCACGGGAAAGACAGCGGCCTTTGCGCTGCCCATCCTGCATCACCTCGCGCAAGACACCCCCGCGACGGGCAGGCACACACCGATCCGCGCCCTGATTCTGACGCCGACGCGCGAACTGGCCGCTCAGATCGAGGAATCCTTCCGTGCCTACGCGAAATACCTGGACATCCGCTCGACCGTGATTTTCGGCGGCGTTGGCATGAACCCGCAGGTCGAGCGCATCAAGCGTGGCGTGGACGTGCTCGTCGCCACGCCCGGACGGTTGCTGGATCTGCAGCAGCAAGGCCTGCTCGATCTTTCCGGCGTGCAGACGCTGGTGCTCGATGAAGCCGACCGGATGCTGGACATGGGCTTCATTCACGACGTGAAGAAAATCCTCGCGCTGCTGCCGCGCGACAAGCAGAGCCTGCTGTTTTCCGCCACCTTCAGCGACGAGATCCGCGAGCTGGCCAATGGCCTGCTGCGCAGCCCCAAGAGCATCCAGGTCACACCGCGCAACACCACGGTGCAGCGCATCCAGCAGGTCATCCACCCCGTGGGCCGTGCCAGGAAGAAGGCGGTGCTGCTGCACATCATCCAGGAGCAGAACTGGAGCCAGGTGCTGGTGTTCACGCGCACCAAGTTCGGCGCCAACAACGTAGCCGAATACCTTGAAAAGAACGGCGTGACGGCCATGGCGCTGCACGGCAACAAGAGCCAGACGGCGCGCACCAATGCGCTCGAAGGCTTCAAGAGCGGAAAGATTCGCGCGCTCGTGGCCACCGACATCGCCGCACGCGGCATCGACATCGACGACCTGCCCCACGTCGTGAACTACGAAATCCCGAACGTGCCCGAGGATTACGTGCACCGCATCGGCCGCACCGGCCGCGCCGGGCGCGAGGGACATGCGGTCAGCCTCGTCTGCATGGACGAGGAAGGTTTCATGATGGAAATCGAGCGCTTCACGCGTCAGGAAATCCCGGTGCAGCCGCTGGAGGGCTTCGGCCCGGACGAAGGCGAGAAGGCCGAACCCATCGCCATGGGCCGCCAGACCCTGTGGGGCGGGGCCGGCAGGCCACCGAGCCGCGAGGTGATGCAGGCCGCCGCCAAGGCCGCGCGCAGCGAAATGATGGAGCGCATCCGTACCAACAAGGCTGGCCGCCCCTCGACACGGAGCAATCACAAGCCCGAAGGCCGGCCGCAGGCACCCCGTTCGGATGACGGCGCCGGCAGGCCCCGTGCCGGTCGCAACGACCACCACTCGGAACGGCGCCATGACGACAGCCAGCCTCATGGCGAAAACGCGCACCTGGGAACACAACTGGGACGCATGGGCATGGAGCCGCGACGCAACGCCCGAGGCGGCGGTGGCCAGCCGGACCCGATGCGCACGAGCGCAGATCTCATGGGCCAGCACGGCCGGCGCGGCGCGCCACGCGGCAATCGCTCGCGCGGCCCGCGCGGCGGTGGCTATCCGGCCTGAAACGCGCGAACCCCGAAGGCCGCCAGAACACTGTCGCCTTCGGGCTCACGGCTTTGTGGCAAGCTATCGGGGCCTTTCATTTTCCAGAGCCACCCATGAAGCTGCTGCCAAGGCCGTGCGCCGCTCACCCCCGCCAATCCACCCGCCTGGCCCGCCGCTGGCTGATTCCAACCAGCGTCGTCGCCGCGCTTTTTCTCGCGGCCTGCGCCAGCACGCCCTTGCCGCCGTGGCCCTCGCAAAGCGCCCGGGTCGTTCCTCCCCCGCATTCCAGGTCGCAGGCCGCGCAGCCTGACCGCCCCACCGACGAGGCGAGCACCAGTCCGGTGGTGACTCCCATCACGGGGCCTGAAGATCAACCGGGCGCCGCCACGCTCATCGAGAGCGCCGCGGTCGCCGCGCACTTTCCCGACCCGCCGGTGCGTTACGACACCCCCGGTCTGCAAACCCAGCGGCGCGCCTGGACCACCAACGCCGAGCTCTCCCAGTGGCTGGACGAGCTGGCAAGCACCCCAGCCGACCGGACAAGCGCACGCCGAATCGATCTGGGCCCGTCGCAAAACGGCACGCCCCTGCTGGCCCTGGCATTGAACGGCACGATCGGCGACAAGCCGCTGCTGTCCAACGGACGGCCCACCGTGCTCCTGGTGGGCCAACAGCATGGCGATGAACCAGGCAGCAGCGAGGCGCTGCTGGTGATGGCACGCGAACTGTCTCAGGGGCTGCTCGCGCCCATGCTCCAGCGCATCAATGTGGTCATTGTCCCGCGGGCCAACCCCGATGGCGCCTCGACCGGCAGCCATGCCACCAGCGACGGCACCGACCTGGACCACGACCATCTGGCCTTGCGCACGCCCGAGGCCAGAGCCATCGCGCAGCTGATCCGCACCTACCGTCCCGCCGTCATCGCCGACGTGCGCGAATACCCAGCGCAGGCCGTGAACATGGCGGGCGCGAGGGTGCTGCCCAGCTACGATGTGCTGGCGCAACCGGCAACCGCAGCCAACATACCGGAGTTCGTCAGCAAGGCCGCCGCGGAATGGTTCATGCAACCCCTCTTCAAGTCGCTCGAAGACAGCGGCCTGACCCATGAATGGTTGCACACGCTCACGGCGGACCGGGGTGCGTTGGCGGCGCAGACGGGTGGTGCGCAGCCCGATTCGCTGCGCAACCTGGGAGGGCTGAGCAACACGGTCAGCCTGGCCATTGCCAGCCGCGGCACGGGGCTTGGGCGCGCCCACATTCAGCGCCGCGTGCACAGCCTGGTGGTGGCGCTCACGAGCGTGCTGCGCAGCACCGCGGATCGCAGTGGCGACCTGCGCCAGGTACAAACCTACGTGACGCGGGACGTTGCTTCCAAGGCGTGTCAGGGCCTGCTCACGGTTCAGGCCAGCCCCACCACCTCCGAGCATGACCTGGGCCTGATCGACGAAACCAGCGGTGAACTCAAGCGGCTGAAGGTGCAATGGACCTCCACGGCGACCCTGCGCCCCGAACTGCAGCGCCCGCGGCCGTGCGGGTACTGGCTGAGCGCGGACTCGGCGGCGGCGCAACATCTGGCCTGGCTGGGCCTGCAGGTGATGCGCATCGCCGAAGACGGCTCGGTGCTGACCGAGAGTTTTTCCGGCCCGAGCGGTGCCGGTTCGGCCGCGCAGGCGGTGCGCACGACGACCGACGTGCCTGCCGGCAGCTACTTCGTGGGGATGAACCAGCCGCTGGCCAACGTAGCTGCCGCGGCACTTGAGCCCGGAACGCCGTTCAGCTATCAGAGCGTCGGGATTCTTGGCGAGCCGGGCGCAAGCGCCCGCGTCATCAACAACCCCTCCCTGGTGTTTGACGAATCGGAGTAGATGCATCTGCCAAGCCACCGGTCGGCGCGCGCGCCGGCCGACCGCCAGACGCAAGGCGCCCCATGATCACCGGCCTGCTCGCTTCCCTTGGCGCCTCGGTGCTGTTCGCGGCGATGTACTACCTCGCGCCTCGGCTGGCGCCTCTCGATGGCGAGCAGATCTTCGGCTGGCGCATTCTCTCGACACTGCCCTTCACCACGCTCATCGTGCTCTCTCGCGGCCAATGGCCGCGCGTACGCTCCATGCTCACGCGCGCACGGCAGGACCCCCTGTGGGGACTGGCCCTGTGCGCGAGCGCCGCGCTGCTGGGGGTGCAGCTCTGGCTGTTCCTCTGGGCACCGCTGCAAGGTCGCGCGCTGCCGGTGTCGCTGGGCTACTTCCTGCTGCCGCTCGTGATGGTGGTGGCGAGCCGCTGGCTGTTTCACGAGCATCTGTCATGGATGCAATGGCTGGCCGTGGGGCTGGCGGCCCTGGGCGTGGGGCATGAAGTCCTGCGCACGAGCGCGATATCCTGGGAAACGTGGCTGGTGGCCATCGGCTACACGATCTATTTCGTGCTGCGGCGAAAGCTGGGTACCGATCACCTTGCGGGGCACTGGATCGACCTGGTGCTGCTGGTTCCCGCCGCGTTGTGGTTCGTGCTGCGCACGCCCGCTTCCACGCTCTTCTTCGCGGGCACGCCCCACCTGTGGGGCATGGTTCCGGCGCTGGGCATCGTCAGCGCCGTGGCCCTTGCGCTGTACATGGTGGCGAGCCGTTTGCTGGCGCTCGGTCTGTTCGGCCTCCTGAGCTATGTGGAGCCGATTCTGCTTGTCCTCGCGGCGCTGCTGCTCGGCGAGCGCATCCGTGATGAGCAATGGCTGACTTACCTGCCGATTTTCGCGGCGGTCGGCGTGCTCGTGATCGACGGCATCCTGCGCATCCGCGCCGGGGCGCACCGCGCCGCCTCCTGAAAGCGACGCTACTCGCCCTTGGGGTCGCGCTCCATCAACTGTGCGACGGCCTGCTCGGGCCGGGTCGTACCATCGAGCAGAGCCACCACGGCCTCGACGATCGGCATCTCTACGCCCAGTTGCCGGGCACGGGCCGCGACCGTGTGGGCGCTATGCACACCCTCGGCCACGTGGCCAAGATCGCTGAGCACCTGAGCCAGGGGCAGGCCCCGGGCCAGCTGCAATCCCACCGTGCGGTTGCGCGAGAGATCGCCCGTGGCCGTCAGCACGAGATCACCCAGGCCGGACAGGCCCATGAACGTTTCCGTGCATGCGCCCAGCGCGACGCCAAGACGCGACATTTCGGCCAGCCCCCGCGTGATCAAGGCCGCCCGCGCATTCAAGCCCAGTTGCAGGCCATCGCACAGGCCGGTGGCGATGGCCAGGACGTTCTTGACGGCGCCACCGACCTCCACGCCAACCAGATCGTCATTGGCATACACCCGAAGATGCCGGCCATGCAATGCCTGCACGAGCGCCTCGCGCACCGACGCGTGCGCGCTCGCGGCAACCAGGGCCGTGGGCTGCATGCGCGCCACCTCCAGAGCGAAGCTCGGGCCGCTGAGCGCGCCCGCCTGCAGCTGCGGCGCAACCTGCGCGCACACTTCATGCGCCAGCTGCCCCGTTTGCGCCTCGAAGCCCTTGCACAGCCACGCCACGGGGCCCTGAAAGTGCCGCAGCACCCCCAGCAGCCCGCGCAGGGCCGCCGTGGGCGTGGCAAGGAAGACCAGATCGGCGCCCGCGAGGTGCTCCTCGATGCTGGCGCCCACCACCTCCAGCAAAGGCGGAAACGCAACGCCCGCAAGGTATCGGGCGTTCTCACGCGCCTGACGCATGGCTGCCATCTGCCGTTCGTCGCGCCCCCAGAGCTGGACACGGTGCGCCGCTACATGGCTGGCGGCACTGATGGCAATGGCCGTTCCCCACGCGCCTGCCCCGATAACTACGATATTCATAGCTACTCGCGTAGGCGCCTAAACGGCTTCAGCCCTTATTTTTCCGGTTTACTGCTGTGTGCTGCTCGCGCCCTGCGCGGCGGCCGCGGCCTGTTGCTGCTCGTACATGGCCTGGAAGTTGATTTCCGCGAGGTGCACCGGCGGGAATCCCGCGCGCGTCACCACGTCGGCCACGTTGGAGCGGGCATAGGGATAGATGATCTGCGGGCAGACGACACGCATCACGTTGTCCATCTGCTCCTGCGGCACGTTGCGGATTTCGAAGATGCCAGCCTGCTTGGTCTCGACGAGGAAAACCGTCTTGTCGCCATGCTTGGCGTGCACCGTGGCAGTCACGGTAACTTCGTAAATTCCGTCCGCGATGGTTTCCGCGCCCACGCCCAGCTGGATGTCGACGCTGGGCTGCTGCTGCTCCAGCAGGATCGCGGGCGAATTGGGCTGCTCGAGCGACATGTCCTTGAGGTACATGCGCTGAATCTGGAAAACCGGGGTTGCTTGTTCGTCGGCCATGATGTCGATCTTAGAGGGTAATGAACATGAAAATGCCCGCCCGGGGAGCTTCCCCAAAGCGGGCAGGTCAGCAGCGCATTATGCAGCGCGGCATCCGGGGATCAAGCCTGCAGCAGCGGCATCAGGCCACCCTGGGCATCGAGCGCAAGCAGATCGTCGCACCCTCCCACGTGCTGGCCACCGATGAAAATCTGCGGCACCGTGCGCCGGCCCGTGATCTCCGTCATCTGCCGACGCAGTGCGGGCTCGCCATCGACGCGGATTTCCTCGATGCTCTGCACGCCCTTGGACTTGAGAAACTGCTTGGCACGAATGCAATAGGGGCACGTGGCCGTGGTGTACATCTTGACGGCTTGCATCGCTTTCATCCTTTCACTTGGCGCACTGCGCCATCGCGCAGCTGGGGGTCCGTCAGGCCTTTTCAACCGGCATGTTGGCCTCGCGCCAGGCCGCCATGCCCCCGGTCAGCGCCTGCGCCTTCTCGTAGCCGAGCCCACGGGCCATGGCTGCGGCACGGCGTGCGCGCAAACCGCTGGCGCAGACCAGCACCAGCGGCACGGTCTTGTTTTTCACCACCTGCGGCAGGCGTTCCTTGAACTGGGACAGCGGCACGCTCCTGGCGCCGCCGATGTGCCCCGCCGCATATTCCCCGGCCTCGCAGACATCGACCACCACCGCCTTTTCACGGTTGATGAGCTGCACCGCCGCGCTGGCCGACAGGCCACCCAGCCCGCCACCGGACACCATGGGCCAGGCGAGCAAGCCACCGGAAACCAGGGCCAGGAGGATGAGATACCAGTTTTGCAGGATGAAGTTCACGGCGGCGCGATTCCGGGGCAGTAAAAGTGCTGATTCTAAAATAGCCGGTTTGCTTTATCGAACGAAGGCCCTGCGCATGCACAAGCTCGTCCTGATCCGCCACGGTGAATCCACCTGGAACCTGGAAAACCGCTTCACCGGCTGGACCGACGTGCCGCTCACGGCCACGGGCATCGCCCAGGCCCGGGTCGCAGGGCAACTGCTCAAGGCCGAGGGCTATGAATTCGACCAGGCTTTCACCAGCGTGCTGCAGCGCGCCACGCACACGCTCTGGCATTGCCTGGATGCCATGGAGCGCACCTGGCTGCCCGTGGCGCACAGCTGGCGTCTGAACGAGCGCCACTACGGCGCGCTGCAGGGGCTGAACAAGGCCGAGACGGCCCGGCAGTATGGCGACGAGCAGGTGCACCTCTGGCGGCGCAGCTACGATGTGCCGCCGCCTGCGCTCGAGGCCACCGATCCACGCTGCGAGCGTGGCGACATCCGGTATGCGGGCCTGGCACCCGAGCAGGTCCCGCTCACCGAATGCCTGAAGGACACCGTGGCGCGCGTGCTGCCCTACTGGCAGGAGGCGATCGCCCCGGCCATGCGCTCGGGCCAGCGCGTGCTGATCGCGGCTCACGGCAATTCGATCCGCGCGCTCGTCAAGTACCTGGACGGCATTTCCGATGGCGACATCGTCGGGCTGAACATTCCGAACGGCATTCCGCTCGTGTACGAACTCGATGCCGACTTGAAGCCGCTGCGCCACGACTATCTGGGCGATGCCGAGGCGGCGGCGCAGGCCGCTGCCGCCGTGGCGGCGCAGGGCAAGAGATGAGGGAGAGGAACCGCGCCCGTCACGCGCATTCCAAGGTGTATATTGCCGCGACGCGGTAAAGGTGGTGTATGGGGCAGAAACTCAAGATAGCAGGGTGGATTTCCGTGGGCGTGCTTGCGGGCGCGCTCACCACGGTTTCGTTGCAGACGGTCGCGCGCAGCGCCATGACACCGTTGCCGCTGGAAGAGTTGCAGCAACTGGCGGCGGTGTTCGGGCTCATCAAGACCGACTACGTCGAACCCGTCGACGACAGGAAACTCATCACCAATGCCATCTCGGGCATGGTGGCGGGGCTCGATCCGCATTCGCAGTATTTCGACAAGAAGTCCTTCAAGGAATTCCGTGAAGGCACGTCCGGGCGCTTCGTCGGCGTCGGGATCGAGATCACGCAGGAAGACGGCCTGATCAAGGTGGTCTCGCCCATCGAGGGCTCTCCGGCGGACCGGGCCGGCCTCAAGACGGGCGATCTGATCACCAAGATCGGCGACGAGGCGGTACGCGGACTGCCGCTCAATGACGCGGTCAAGCGCATTCGCGGCGAACCGGGCACCAAGGTGACGCTCACGATCTTCCGCAAGGACGAGAGCCGCACCTTTCCGGTGACGATCACGCGCGAGGAAATCAAGACCCAGTCGGTCAAGGCCAAGCTGATCGAGCCCGGCTATGCCTGGTTCCGCATCTCGCAGTTCCAGGACCGCACGCTCGACGACTTCGTGCGCAAGGCCGAGGAAATCGCCCAGCAGGACCCGAATCTGAAGGGCCTTGTGCTTGACCTGCGCAACGACCCGGGCGGCCTGCTGGATGCGGCCGTGGGCGTGTCGGCGGCCTTCCTGCCCCAGGGCGCGACCGTCGTCACCACCGACGGGCAGCTGGCCGAAAGCAAGGCAACCTTCACCGCGTCGCCCGAGTTCTACGCCCGCCGCGGGGGCGATCCGCTCAAGCGCTTGCCAGAAATCTTCCACAAGGTGCCGATGGTGGTGCTGGTCAACGAGGGCTCCGCATCCGCCAGCGAGATCGTGGCGGGCGCGCTGCAGGACAACCACCGCGCGACCATCATGGGCAACCAGACCTTCGGCAAGGGCTCGGTGCAGACGGTGCGCCCGCTCGGGCCGGACACCGGCATCAAGCTGACCACGGCGCGCTACTTCACGCCCAGCGGCAAGTCGATCCAGGCGCGCGGCATCGTGCCCGACGTGATGGTCGACGAGACGGCGGAGGGCGACGTCTTTGCCGCGCTGCGCCTGCGCGAGTCCGACCTGGCCAAGCACCTGGACAACACCCAGGGCGGTGAGGCGGTCCAGGACAAGGCGCTGGAGGCGGCCCGGGACGCGGCGCGCAAGAAGCTGGAGGAAGAAACCAGGAATGCCAAGGTCGAGCGCAAGCTGCCCGAGTTCGGCACCGACAAGGACTTTGCGCTGGCGCAGGCGCTGCACCAGCTCAAGGGCGAGCCGGTGCAGGTGAGCAAGACCCTGACCGAGCGCAAGCAGGCCAAGAAGGACGACTGAACCGCGCCTGCGCGTCACCCCCAAGGCCGGTTGCGTCCGGCCTTTTTCATGGACACCGTGCCGATGAACGACGACCAGTTGCTGCGCTACTCGCGCCACATCATGCTCGACGAGATCGGCATCGAGGGGCAGGAGCGCATCATGGCCGCCCGGGTGCTGATCGTGGGAGTCGGCGGCCTGGGCTCGCCCGCCGCGCTGTTTCTGGCCTCTGCAGGCGTAGGCGACATCACGCTCGTGGATGACGATCAGGTGGACCTGACCAACCTGCAGCGTCAGATCGCCCACACGACGGCGCGCATCGGCATGGCCAAGATCGATTCCGCTGCCGCGGCCATGCGCGCGATCAATCCCGAGGTGCGGGTGCATGGCGTGCGCGAGCGGATGTCGCAGGAGAGCCTGCTGCCGCTCGTGACCGCGGCCGACGTGGTGCTGGACTGCACCGACAACTACGCCACCCGCCACGCCATCAACGCCGCCTGCGTGAGCGCGCGCAAGCCGCTGGTGGCGGGTTCGGCGATCCGCTTCGACGGGCAGATCGCGGTGTACGACACACGCCACGCCGACTCGCCCTGCTATGCATGTTTGTTTGCGCGCGATGCCGTTTTTGAAGAGGTGGCCTGCGCCACGATGGGCGTTTTTTCACCCCTGGTGGGCATCATCGGGACGATGCAGGCGGCCGAGGCGCTCAAGCTCATCATCAGCATTGGCGAGCCTTTGCGCGGCCGGCTGCAGATGCTCGATGGGCGCACGATGCGCTGGAGCGAGATCCGCCTGGCGCGCGACCCGGACTGCGCGGTCTGCCGCCATCGCTGAAAACCCGCTGCCCAAAAGCACCTGCGTGGGCTAGCATCGCCCATCGCGGTTTCAGTTTTCTCCGAATGTCCCAGTCTCACTTCGTGGCCACGCACGTGCGCTACACGACGCTTGCCCTTTGCGTGCTCGCGGCGCTGGCCAGCCTGCCCTGGATGGCCGCGCGCCCCGGCGCCTGGCCCGTCACTTTCTTCGTGCTCGCCTGCGCGCTGATCCTCCTCGGGGTGCGCGACCTGCGCCAGACGCGCCACGCGGTGCTGCGCAACTACCCCATCCTCGGGCACCTGCGTTTCATCCTGGAATTCATCCGCCCGGAAATCCGCCAGTACTTCATCGAGGGCGACATCGACAAGGGCGAGCCCTTCACGCGCGCGCAGCGCACCGTGGTGTACCAGCGCTCCAAGGGCGTGCCCGACGTGCGCCCATTCGGCACCAAGCTGGACGTGGGCGCCAAGGGCTATGAGTGGATCAACCATTCGCTGCACACCACGAAGATCGATTCGCACGACTTCCGCGTCTGGATCGGCGGGCGCCCAGGCACCCCGCGCGTCGGCGTCTCGCCCTGCACGCAGCCCTACAACGCGAGCGTCTTCAACATCTCGGCCATGAGTTTCGGCGCGCTCTCGGCCAACGCCATCCTGGCGCTGAACCTGGGCGCCAAGATGGGCGACTTCGCGCACGACACCGGTGAAGGCGGCATCAGCCGCTACCACCGCCAGAACGGCGGCGACCTGATCTGGGAGATCGGCTCGGGCTATTTCGGCTGCCGCAACCCTGACGGGACGTTCAACGGCGAACGCTTTGCCGAGCAGGCCAGGAACCCGCAGGTGAAGATGATCGAGATCAAGCTCAGCCAGGGCGCCAAGCCGGGCCACGGCGGCATCCTGCCGGGCGCCAAGGTGACGGCGGAAATCGCCGCCGCGCGCGGCGTGCCCGAGGGCGAGGACTGTGTCTCGCCCTCGTCGCACAGCGCGTTCTCCACGCCGGTGGAGATGATGCAGTTCATCGTCCGCCTGCGCGAGCTCTCGGGCGGCAAGCCGGTGGGCTTCAAGCTGTGCATCGGCCACATCTGGGAGTGGTTCGGCATCGTCAAGGCAATGCTGGAAACCGGCATCACGCCCGACTACATCGTCGTCGACGGCGCCGAGGGCGGCACGGGCGCCGCGCCGGTCGAATTCGCCGACCACATGGGCGCGCCGGTGCAGGAGGGCCTGCACCTGGTGCACAACACCTTGATCGGCGTGGGACTGCGCGAGCGCATCAAGATCGGTGCGGCGGGCAAGGTGATCACCTCGTTCGACCTGGCCCGCATGTTCGCGCTGGGCGCGGACTGGTGCAACTCGGGGCGCGGCTTCATGATGGCGCTGGGCTGCATCCAGGCGCAGGTCTGCCACACGGGCTTCTGCCCCACGGGCATCACCACGCAGGACCCGGTGCGCGAGAAGGCGCTGGTCATCTCGGACAAGGCGCCGCGCGTGGCCCAGTACCACGCCAACACACTGCATGCGCTCAAGGAACTGCTGCAGGCCGCGGGCCTGATGCACCCCGATCAGCTCAGCACGCACCACATCGTGCGGCGCATCGACAGCGCACGCATCCGGCTGCTCTCGGCGCTGATGCCGACCATCGAGCGACGCGCCATCCTCGATGACCTGTCGCACCAGCACAACGTCTATCGCCTGTACTGGCCGCTGGCCGACGCGCACAGCTTCGCGCCGCACGTGCCCACCGCGCAGGAGCTGCGCGACGACCCCGACATCCTGCGCCCGACGGTGGCCGGGCACCCCGCCTCGGCGGTGCAGATCGCCGAGGCGCTCACGCGCCGGCGACCACCCCACCCCACACCGGTCAGCACCGTCGTGCCCGGGCAGGCGCGCATGCCGCACGCAGCGGCCACGGCCTCGCAGGTGCTCGAGGAATCGACCGCCTCGGACAGCACAAAAACATGAGACAAATCGGCTTGCAGCGCTCTTTCAGAAAGCGCTGACAGCTATTAATGCGATAGTAATCCGCGACCCGGTCACGCCACCGCGTCGGCCTCTTCAGGCGTGGGCACCGGCGCGCCCGCCACCCCGAGATAGCGCGCCCGCTTGTGCGCCTTGAGTTGCTCGATGTCCACCAGCACCAGGCCATCGACGCAGTGGCCGAAGTCCGGATCAACGCCGAAATCCAGGAAGCGCACGCCGCCCGGCTCGGCCACCTCGGCGTACTGCTTGTACAGCGTGGGCACGCTGGTGCCCAGGTGCGCCAGCAGCATCTTCAGGCGCACGAAGTCGGCGGCGCTGTCGCCACTGCACGGTGCCGTGTCCAGCTCGGCCGTGCCCGGCACGTAGGGATGACGGGCTTCGGCCACGCCGGGCTCCCCGTAGTGGCCGCGGTAGTAATGCACCAGCAGGTCGCGCGCAGCTTGCGGCATGTCACGCGACAGCGAGACCGGGCCGAACAGGTAGCGGCATTCGGGATAGCAGCGCACGTAGGCGCCGATGCCGAACCACAGGTAGTCCAGCGAGCGCCGGCCCCAGTAGCGCGGCTGCACGAAGGAACGCCCCAGCTCCAGTCCCCGCTCCAGATAGGGCAGCATGGCCGGCCGAAAGCTGAAAAGACCGTGCGTGTACAGCCCCTGCACGCCCAGATCCTGCAGCACCGGCGCGGTGCGCACCATGCGGTAGGCGCCGACGATCTCCAGCTCCTGCGGCTCCCACAGGATCAGGTGGTCGTAGTACGGGTCGTAGTGGTCCACGTCGCGCCGCCGGCCGCTGCCCTCGCCCACCGCACGAAAGGCCAGCTCGCGCAGCCGCCCGACCTCGCGCAGCACGGGCGAATCCAGATTGCCGCGAAACAGGTGGATGCGCTTGCCGTCGGGCGTCTGCCCGAGCAGCGGGCACGCGGCCACGGCCTGGGCCAGCGCGCTGCGGTCTACCGGGTGAGCCACCGCCGTCTCGGTGTGCAGCAGGCCCGGCCGGTCCTGCGCCACGCGGTACAGGTGCTTGCAGAACAACTTGGCCTTGGCCGCCTCCGGCAGCGCCATGGCGCTGTGGCTGGCGTGCGGCACCGGGTGGCCGATGCGCAGCACAATGCTCTTGCGGTTCTGGCCGAACATCTCCTGCACCAGCAGCAGCGAGGCCAGCGGCTTGTAGCACATCGAAGCGCCGTAGAACAGCGCCGAATTGCGCCCGTCGATGTGCACCGGCACGATGGGCGACTGCGTCTGCGCCGCCAGCCGCAGAAAGCCGCTGCGCCAGCGCCCGTCGCGCACGCCGCCGGGGCGCAGGCGCGACACCTCGCCCGCCGGGAAGATGATGACTGCTCCCTCACCACGCAGGTGCTCCAGGATGGCCTTGAACTGCCCCGCGCCGCTGCGCCCGCCCAGCACCGTCACCGGCAGCAGCAGACGCCTGAGCGGCTCCACCGCCGCCAGCAGGCCGTTGGCGACGATCTTCACATCGCTGCGGATGCCGCCCACCAGGTTCAGCAGCGCCAGCCCGTCGAGCGTGCCGATCGGATGGTTGGCAACGATGACCACGCGTCCACGCGCGGGGATGCGTTCGCGCTCGTTGTCGCGCACCGCGTAGCTGAAGGCGAAGTGCTCCAGCACCTGCTCCACGAACGGGAAGCCTTCCAGATGCGGGTACTGCCGGGCAAAGGCGTGGAAGTTCTGCTCATGCAACAGGCGACGCAGCACACCGCGCACGCTTTTGCTGAGCCATGGATGCCGCTGCAGGCGCGGCAGGTGCCGGTCAACGATCTGGTCCACGGAGATCATGGCGCTTCCTCCCAGGGAATATCGGCCGGGCAGTTGCGCCCGGCGCCATGTCGATGGTCGCGCCGTATCGTGACAATTTGGAGACGAAACCGCGGCCAGGCAGGGCACGCCCTGCCACGCCCGGTGGTGCAACGGGGCCGCGGTGCCGGACTATCCGCGCCCGACCTTGGCCAGCAGGCGCGGCAGCACGGCGGCGCTCACCAACCCGTCGACACGCCCGCCCAGCGTGGCGATCTCGCGCACCAGCGTGCTGCTGATGCTCTGCCAGCGTGCATCAGGGGCGAGAAACACGGTATCGACCTCGGGGCGCAAATGCCGGTTCATGCCCGCGAGCTGAAATTCGTAGTCGAAATCCGTGCCCGAACGCAGCCCGCGCACCATCACCTGCGCGCCCTGCGCCACCGCGAACTCGGTGACCAGGCCGTCGAACGCCATCACCCGCACGTTCGGCATGTCCGCCAGCGCCTCGCGTGCGAGCTGCAGCCGCTCGTCCAGCGTGAACAGCGTCTTCTTGTGGTGCGCCATCGCCACCGCCACGATCACCGTGTCGAACAGCGCGCTGGCGCGGCGCAGCATGTCCTCGTGCCCCAGGGTGATCGGGTCAAAGGTTCCGGGAAAGACGGCAATCGCAGCGGGCATGGGGCGCTCCTTCGGTGACAGCGCCGCCATTATGGTGCGGATTCAATCCAAAACCAGTCCGGAACCTTGGCCCGCCAGCGCGAGCAGCTTCTTTTTCAGGAGTCCACAGGCAGGCGCACCAGCAAGTGGGCGTGCGAGGCGCCCGCCTTCAGGTAGCGCTGGCACGTGAGCCCCAGCGGCGCCAGCTGCTCCTGGGACCAGCGCCGCGGCGCTTCCAGATAGATCCGCCCCGACGGCGCGACGGCGCGCGCCGCCGCCTGCAGGGCGGGAATGAACAGCGCCTGCGCATCGAACGGGGGATCGAGCAGCACCAGATCGAGGCCGGCACCCGCCCGCTGCGCCAGCTGCGCCACGCCGTCGCCCCGGCGCACCGTCACGCCACTGGCCTGCAGCCGCTCGGCCACGCGCGTGATCTGCTGCGCCAGCGCGCCATCGTGCTCGACGAGCAGCACCTCGGCCGCGCCGCGCGAGGCGGCCTCCAGCCCGAGCGCGCCCGTGCCGGCGAACACGTCCATGCAGCGCCAGCCGGTCAGATCCTGCCCCAACCAGTTGAACAGCGTCTCGCGCACGCGATCGGGCGTGGGCCGCAGACCGGGGCGATCGGGCACGGGCAGACGCGTGCGCTTCCACTGACCGCCGACGATGCGCACCTCACCCGGGGCTCTGGCATGCGGCGTCGGCTTCACGGCTTGGCCGCCGGGGTGGCGCCGACCACCACGGTCACCATGCGATCGGGCTGGAGCTTGCGCCCGATGGCCGCCTTCACGTCGGCCACGGTGAGCGCCTGGACGCGGTCCGTCCAATGGTCCAGATAATCAAGTGGCAGACCGTTGCGCGCGATGTTGACGACGTTGGCCAGCAGCTTGCGGTTGCTGTCGATGCGCAGCGCAAAACCGCCGATCAGGTTGTCCTTGGCCGCGCGCAGTTCGGTCTCGGTCGGGCCATTGCGGACGAAATCCGCGATCACTTCGCGTGTGACCTTGACGGCCTCGGCGGTCTGATCCGGCCGCGTCTCCAGCCCCGCGATGAAGGCGCCCGCGCTCAGGCCCGGCGAGAACTGGCTGAACACGCTGTACGAGAGGCCCCGCTTCTCACGCACCTGCTCCATCAGGCGCGAGGTGAAGCCCCCCCCGCCCAGGATGTGGTTGCCCACGAGCAGCGCGAGGAAATCCGGATCGCTGCGCACAAACCCCGGCTGGCCGATGAGCACGTGCGCCTGCGCCGAGCTGAAGGGAATGTCGATCTCCCGCGCCTGCGCCAGCGGCTGCATGGGAGGCAGCGCCGGCAGCGTCGCGCAGTTGCCCTGGTCGTTCACGGGCAGGTGTGAGAGCAGCTCATCGACGAGCGTTTGCGCCTGCGCCCGATCGACCGCGCCCACGATGGCCACACGCGCGCGGCAGCGCTGCAGGTAGCGCGCGTGCCAGGCACGCAGGTCGCTGACGCCGATCGCATCGAGCGTGCCCGCCGTCGTCTGCAGGCCGTAGGGATTGTCGCCGTAGACGGCCCGGGCGAAGGCCTTGCCCGCCACCGTGCCGGGCTTGGTGTCGGCCTCGGCGATCGCGGCCTGCCAGCGCGCGCGTTCGCGCTGCCAGACGTCTTCGGGATCGCTCGGCTCACCGATCTGGCGCGCCGCAAGCCGTACCGCGCGTTCAAGCAGATCGGCCTGCGTGAGCGAGCGCAGCGAGAAGCTCAGCGCATCACGCCCGGCGCTCGCTTCCAGGCTCGCGCCCAGGTCGGCCCAGGCCTCGCCGAGCTGGTTTTCATCCAGGGCGGCATCGCCACCCGAGGCCCGCACGCCCTTGGCGCTCATGAGCGCGGCGGCGCTCGCCAGGCCCGCCTGCGCGGGCGGGTCGCGGCGGCTGCCGGCGTCGAAATCCACCTGCACATCGACCATGGGAATGGCGGGGCTTTGCACCAGCCAGACCTGCGCGCCGCTCGCTTGCGTCCAGTGCTCGATCGGCAACAGCGCCAACGCGCTTTGAGAATAAAAAAGGCTTGCAGCGCCCGCCAGTAAAGCGCTAGTAGCTATTTTTTTGATGATTTTGAACATGATCCGCTCCGTTTACCGCATGGCCCCATCGGCACCGCCTGCCGCGCTTGTGCGTGGTTTGGCGCCCGCCGCCAGCGGCTGCGGCACGAGCGTGCCCACCGTGAGCTGATCCTCTCCAAAAAAGCGCGCGGCCACCGATTGCACGTCGGCCGGCGTCACGTCCTTGAGCAGCGCGAGCAGTTGGTCGTCCGCATCGAGCGGCAGGCCCTGCACCCAGTTGCTGCCCAGATCGCTCGCCTGCCCCTGCAGCGAGTCGCGTGCGTAGATCGTCGAGGCGGACCACTGCGCCTTCACGCGAGCGAGCTCCGCCGGGCTCACGCCTTCCTTGGCGACACGCGCCACTTCGGCGCGCAGCGCGGCCTCCACGTCGGCCGCGTCCTTGCCCTTGGCTGGCACACCCGTGAGCATGAAGAGCGCCGGGCCCCGCCCGAAGATCGAGGCGTAGGCGCTGGCGCTGTCGGCCACGCGATCGGGCCCCTGCGTCAGCGCCCGATCGAGCCGTGCGCCGTCATAGCCGCTGAGCACGGCCGAGAGCACGACGAGCGAGAGCGCGTCCTTGTCCGAAGGCGCCATGTCCTTGAGCTTCCGCATCGCAGGAATGCGAAACGCCAGCGCCACGTAAGCCTGCTCGGCCGGCGCCTTCAAGCTGATGCGCCGCATGCCCTTCTGCTCGGGCTCGATCTGCGGCTTGCGCTCGGGCAGTGCGTGCGCCGGCAACTTGCCGTAGATCTGCTCGGCCCAGGCGCGCACCTGCCGCGGGTCCACATCCCCCGCGATCACCAGCGCCGCATTGGCCGGCGTGTACCAGGTGCGATAGAACTGCCGCACATCGTCCGGCCGCAGGCTGTCGAGGTCACTCATCCAGCCCACCACCGGATGGTGGTAGGGCGAGGCGATGAAGGTGGCGGCATTGAGCTGCTCCATGAGCGCAGCGCGCGGCTGGTCTTCAGTGCGCATGCGCCGCTCTTCCTTGACCACCTCGATTTCCTTGCGGAATTCCTCGTCAGGCCACTGGTTGTGCGCGAAACGGTCGGCTTCGAGCTGCATTACTTCCTTGAGTCGGCTCGCCGGAATCTGCTGGTAATAGCCGGTGTAGTCGCGCGTGGTGAAGGCATTCTCTTGCCCGCCCAGCTGCGCCACGCGGCGCGAGAACTCGCCAGGCGCGAGCTTGTCCGAGCCCTTGAACATCATGTGCTCGAGTGCATGCGCCACGCCCGTCGTGCCATTGACTTCATCCATGCTGCCGGTACGCACCCAGAGCATCTGGATCGCCGTCGGTGCGCGGTGATCTGGCTGCACGATGAGTTGCATGCCGTTGGCCAGGCGAAATTCCTGCGCACCAGACGCCGTCGTGACCAGGGGGGCGTCGCCATCGCCGGGCGCGCCGGGGGCGGGGGTTTGGGCCAGCGCGCCAAAGCATGCCAGCGCCGCGCAAAAAAGGAGAGCGTGTTTCATAGAATGGCTGGATTCTAGAAACTTCGCAATGTTCAGCTTTTTCAGAAAAAAGACGCCCCCGGCCGCGCCGCCGCCTGAGCCCGCCACCGTCCCGGCTCCGCCCACACCTGTGGCTCCGCCCCCTGCCGCCGCCCCCTCCACGCCTGCCATGGAAGCGGCCCCGCCGGCCGCGCCCGAACGCAAGGGCTGGCTCACGCGTCTGTCGGCGGGCCTGCGCAAGACGGGCAGCAGCATCACCGGCGTCTTCACCGGCACGAAGATCGACGATGCGCTCTACGAGGAGCTCGAAGACGCGCTGCTGATGGCCGACACCGGCGTCAAGGCCACGCAGCACCTGCTGGAGACGCTCAAGCGCCGCATCAAGGAAAGCAGAACCACCGAGCCCGCCGCCGTCAAGGCACTGCTGGCCGATGCACTCACCGAGCTGCTGACGCCACTGGAAAAGCCGCTGGAAATCGGCGCGCACCAGCCCACCGTGATCATGGTCGCGGGCGTCAACGGCGCGGGCAAGACCACTTCGATCGGCAAGCTCACCAAGCACCTCGCGGACCACGGCGAGAGCGTGCTGCTGGCCGCGGCCGACACCTTCCGCGCCGCCGCGCGTGAGCAGCTCGGTGTCTGGGCCACGCGCAACACCGTGGAGATCGTCAGCCAGGAAGGGGGCGATCCGGCCGCCGTGAGCTTCGACGCGGTGAGCGCCGGGCGCGCGCGCGGCAAGGACGTGGTGCTGGTCGATACCGCCGGGCGCCTGCCCACGCAGCTGCACCTGATGCAGGAGCTGCAGAAAATCAAGCGCGTGATCACCAAGGCCGACGCCAGCGCACCGCACGAGGTGCTGCTGGTGATCGACGGCAACACCGGCCAGAACGCGCTCGCACAGGTCAAGGCGTTTGACGACGCGCTTGAGCTCACCGGCCTCATCGTCACCAAGCTCGACGGCACCGCCAAGGGCGGCGTGCTCGCGGCCATCGCGCAGGAGCGCCCCGTCCCGGTGTATTTCATCGGCGTGGGCGAGAAGGTGGAAGACCTCGAAACATTCAGCGCACGGGAATTTGCGCAGGCGCTGCTGGCGTAGCGACACCGGCGCACCCTCTCTTCAGGTGGGAAGTTCGACCGGATGCCCGCCCCATTGAGTTGATCGCGGCCCGCCTTGCCGAACACACGCTCGACCTCAGGCGCCGCCTAGATCATGCGGTTGCCGATTTGTCGGCGCGTCTCAGAGCCGGCCAATCCACGAATGCGAGCACATACAGCACGATCAGATTGATCATGGGAACGAGCATCAACAGGCTGAACCAGCCGGAAAACCCTGCCTTGGCAAAGATCTTCCAGAACGGCAGCACGATCACCACCGCACCCAGCAGCATCGTGAGCCAGTGGGCGCCGAACCACCAGGCCATGTCGCTGTTACCCCATCCGTACATCATGATGCATCTCCTGTGCTTGAAGGTTTCGAAGTCAATGGCTTGCACTATGCTCGCCGCAGCCGCAGTGCGTTGAAGATCACCGAGGCCGAGCTCATGCTCATGGCCAGCGCAGCGATCATGGGCGACAGCAGCCAGCCGGTGAACGGGTACAGCAGGCCGGCGGCGATCGGTACGCCGATGCCGTTGTAGACGAAGGCGAAGAGCAGGTTCTGGCGCATGTTGCGCACGGTGTCGGTGGAAATCTGGCGCGCCGCCGCGATGCCGCGCAGATCGCCCTTGACCAGGGTGACCTGGCCGCTGTTCATCGCCACGTCGGTGCCGGTTCCCATGGCCACGCCCACGTCGGCCCTGGCCAGCGCAGGCGCATCGTTGATGCCGTCACCGGCCATGGCGACCACATGGCCCTCACGCTGCAATTTTTCGACCAGAGCCAGCTTGTCGGCGGGCTTGACCTCGCCATGCACCTCGTCGATGCCCAGCTTGGCACCCACGGCGCGGGCGGTGGTGAGGCCGTCACCCGTGGCCATGACGATGCGCAGGCCGCTGGCATGCAGGGTGCGGATGGCCTCGGGCGTGCTGGACTTGATGGGGTCGGTCACGGCCAGCAGGCCGGCCAGCCGGCCGTCGACCGCCAGGTGCATGACGCTGGCGCCCTCGCCGCGCAGGCGCTCGGCATCGGCCTTCATGGCCGCCACATCGGCACCCACTTGCTCCATGAGCGCAGTGTTGCCCAGGGCCAGTTGCCGCCCTTCAACAGTCCCGCGCACGCCGATGCCGCTGCCCGACTCGAAGTCAGCCGGCTTGGCGAGTAGCAGGCCTTGCTCGCGCGCCGCACTGACGATGGCATCGGCCAGCGGGTGCTCGCTGCCCTGATCCAGGCTGGCGGCCAGGCGCAGCACCTCGTCGGGCGTGAACTCGGCCGCGGCAATGGCCGTCTCGAACGCGGGCCGGCCTTCCGTGAGCGTGCCGGTCTTGTCCACGATCAAGGTATCGACCTCGCGCATCTTCTCGATGGCGGCGGCGTCGCGGAACAGCACGCCCTGCGTAGCCGCGCGGCCCGTGGCCACCATCACCGACATGGGTGTGGCCAGCCCCAGCGCGCAGGGGCAGGCGATGATCAGCACCGCCACCGCGTTGATCAGGCCGAACACCCAACTGGGCTCGGGGCCGAACAGCCCCCAGACGAAGAAGGTGGCGACGGCAATCGACACCACCACCAGCACGAACTTGCCCGCCACCACGTCGGCCATGCGCTGCATGGGCGCCCTGGAGCGCTGGGCCGACGCTACCATCTGCACGATCTGCGCCAGCATGGTGGCCGCGCCAACCTTCTCGGAGCGCATGACCAGCGCGCCGCTGGTATTGAGCGTGGCGCCGATCAGCGCGTCGCCCACACGCTTGGACACGGGAACGGGCTCGCCGGTCAGCATGGATTCATCGACCGCGCTGCGGCCCTCGGTCACGACGCCATCGACGGGTACCTTCTCGCCGGGGCGCACGCGCAGCAGATCGCCGACATGCACGTGGGCGAGCGGCACGTCCTCCTCGCTACCGTCGGCGTTGATGCGCCGCGCAGTCTTGGGCGCCAAGCCCAGCAGCGACTTGAGCGCGGCCGAGGTCTGCGAGCGCGCCTTCAGCTCCAGCATCTGCCCCAGCAGGGTCAGCGAGATGATGACCACGGCGGCCTCGAAGTACACGGCCACGCGGCCCATGGCGACGAACGACGCGGGGAACACCTGCGGCGCCACGGTGGCGACGACGCTGTAGACAAAGGCCGACCCGGTGCCCAGACTGATCAAGGTCCACATGTTGGGGCTGCGCTGCACGATGGAGCGCCAGCCGCGCACGAAGAAGGGCCAGCCGGCCCACAACACTACCGGCAGCGACAGCACCAGCTCGATCCAGCTCTGCGTCGCCATCGCAAACCAGCCCAGACGGTGGCCGAGCATGGCCAGCACCGTGATGACGATGGTCAGCGGCAGCGTCCACCAGAAGCGGCGCTGAAAATCCTTCAGTTCGTGGTTGTCTTCCGCATCCAGCGGAATGATGGGCTCCAGCGCCATGCCGCAGATGGGGCACGTGCCGGGGTGGTCCTGGCGCACCTCGGGGTGCATGGGGCAGGTGTAGATCGTGCCAGCGGGCGCCGCTGCCACGGGTGCGGCAGCGGGCTCGGGGGATCGGTGGCCCTCATCGCCGCCATGCTCATGAGCATGGTGATGGCCGCTGTGCACCTCATTCTCGGGTACCAGGGTCATCTGGCACTTGGGGCAACGCCCCGGGTGGTCTTGGCGCACCTCCGGGTGCATGGGGCAGGTGTAGATGGTTCTCTCCGAAACCTGTTCGCCAGCGGCGTGGCCGTGGTGATGCGAGTGTTGATTCATACCCCTGTCTTTCTTCGAGTTGGCTCGATTCTTGACCTTGCCATCATGGGAAGGTCAAGCGGCTTTGTCGCAAGGCATCGCTGAATCCACGGATCCGGTCGCGGCTTTGACACGCGTCTTCACGCCGTCGAAGACCCCATTGGCTTCGCACCCGCACTCGCCGTGGACAGGGGCCATGGCAGACCACACCCTTGTTTGCGCGGTCGCGGCGACGTGCGGGTCCGGCGATTTACCGGTTCGCGGCGGGCTCGGCCTTGCCCGCGTACTTGACCAGAATGTCGCCCATCGCGCGCATCATCTCGCCGCGCATGCGCATCGCCGTGGCTGAGTCCAGGCCCGCGCCCATCATGCCTTGGCAGGCGCCCATCATGCCGCCGCCACCCGCCACGGCGGCGCCGCCCATCATCCCAGGGCCCATCGGGCCGTAACCCATCGGGCCGTAGCCCCTCGGGCCATAGCCCTCGACGTTGCCGGCCATGGGGCCGGCCATCATCGAAGGCGGCACGGCCGAGCCGGGACCCGGCTGGCTCCCGTCAGCGGGAGCAGCTAGGCTCGCGGAGCCGACGCCCAGCGCCGCGACAGACAGCGCCGCGACAAGAAGGTTCTTGGTGATCATCACAATCTCCTGACACAAACATCAAGGCCCGATCGAGCGGTTCGGGTCCATGACAGGCACGTTCACCGGCGGTGAACATGCAGTGGGCCAGGCGGCCGGGCATGCTTGGCCTGCCCGATCGCCTCCGCTCTTGGCCCGTGTGGCATCGTCCATGACGATTCGCATATCGCCCGGCTGCGTCGCATCGCCACGTCATGATGGATTGGCAAGCATCGCCCACAGTTTTATCACCGTACGGCGTGAATCTCCGTGACGACCAGCCTGCCGCCCTCGTCCGCGGCGACGAACTTCACCTTGTCGCCCGGCTTCAGGTCGGAGAGCAGCGCCTTGTCCCTGGCCGTGAAGACCATGGTCATGGGCGGCATGTCCAGGTTCTCAATCACGCCGTGCCTGATCGTGACCTTGCCGCGCTCGGCATCCACCTTCTTGATTTCGCCATCGGTGGGCGCGGCGGGTGCTGCCGTCTGCGCTTCGGCCGCGGGCGCGCTCGCCTGGGCGAAGCCGCTCACCGGCAGCGCGACACCCAGCGCCAGGGCCGAGACGGTCAGGAATTGCTTGAGTGCGTTCATGGCACTGCCCTACGTGTACGAATTGAACACCCGCGCCGACCCGTCCTTGCCGATCAGCAGCACCTGATACGGGTTGCGCCGCCCACCGTAGGCCGGTCCGTCCATGCCCGGCGAGCCGATCGGCATGCCCGGCACCGCCAGGCCCAAGGCCTGGGGCCGCTCGCGCAGCAGGCGCTGGATGTCGGCCACGGGCACGTGGCCCTCGACCACATAGCCACCGACCAGCGCCGTGTGGCACGAGCCGTATTGGCGCGGCAGACCCAGGCGGCTGCGCGCGGCGTTGTTGCCCTGCTCATGCACGCGCACGGCGAAGCCGCTCGCCTGCATGTGGGCAATCCAGTCCTTGCAGCAGCCGCAGCTCGGGTCTTTCCAGACCTGAACCTCGCCCACTGGCTCGGCCGCCCAGACGGCCAGCGGCGCCAGGCCCAGGGCGAAGCCACCCCGCAGCAGCGCGCGTCGGCGCGTGCCCGGCCATGCATCGGTCATTGACATGGTGAAAACTCCTTGGTTCATGGTGCCCTCCGCCCTACTTCTTGCCCACATGGATGGCCCCGCGCATGCCGGCCTCGTAATGGCCCGGAATCAGGCAGGCGAGGTCCACGGTGCCCGGCTGGGTGAACTGCCAGACGATCTCACCTTGCTGGCCCGGATCGAGGGTGATCTTGCTCGGCTCGTCGTGCTCCATGTTGGGGTATTTCTTCATCACCTCCAGGTGCTCCAGCAGCTCCGTGTGCGTGCCCAGATTGAATTCATGCTTGATCTGGCCGACGTTCTTAATGACAAAGCGCACGGTTTCACCGCGCTTGACCTTCATGTCGGACGGCGTGAAGCGCATGGCGTCGCTCATCTCGACGGTGATGGTGCGGTCGGCCTTGGCGGCCACGCCCGGCCGGCCGATCGCGCTCTCCTCGGCCTCGTGGCCGCCAGCGTGGTTGCCGCTGGCCAGCGCCAGGCCCGAGCCCGCCAGCAGTGCGCTGGCCAGCAGGATGCGAACGGTGGGGGAATGCAGCTTCATCCGTGATCTCCAGAAAAACAGGTCAAATCAATGTGCGCCGTGGCCACCAGCGGGCTTGCGCACGCGCACTTCGGCCGGCGCCGCGGGGGCGTCGCGGCGCGGCATGGCCTGGCCGCCGGCACTCGCGGCTCGGCTCGGCTCGGCGAGCGCGGCGCCCCACTCGCGCGCCACGGCGCCCGCCGGGTGCTTGAACCAGCCCGGATCGCCGTAGTCACCCGGCTTCTGGCCGGCGCGCACCTTGAGCACGGTGAACATGCCACCCATCTCCACCGAGCCGAACGGCCCCTCGCCGGTCATCATGGGGACGGTGTTGTCGGGGATAGGCATTTCCATCTCGGTCATGTCGGCCATGCCGCGCTCGCCCATGACCATGTAGTCGGGAATGAGGTTGTTGATCTTCCTGGCCAGGCCGCTGTGATCCACGCCGATCAGCGTCGACACGTTGTGCCCCATGGCGTTCATGGTGTGGTGGCTCTTGTGGCAGTGCAGCGCCCAGTCGCCCTCGGCGTCGGCGATGAACTCGATCTGGCGCATCTGGCCCACGGCCACGTCGGTCGTCACCTCGGGCCAGCGCGCGGCCTTGGGCACGGGGCCGCCGTCGGTGCCGGTCACGCTGAATTCATGGCCGTGCAGGTGGATCGGGTGGTTGGTCATCGAGAGGTTGCCGATGCGGATGCGCACGCGGTCGCCCCGGCGCACGTTGAGCGAATCGATGCCGGGGAAGATGCGGCTGTTGAAGGTCCAGAGGTTGAAGTCGGTCATCGTCGCAATCTTGGGCGTGTAGCTGCCCGGCTCGATGTCGTAGCTGCTCAGCAGAAAGCAGAAGTCGCGATCGACGCGCTCGATCAGCGGCGTCGGCGCTTTCGGGTGCGTGACCCAGAAACCCATCATGCCCATCGCCATCTGCACCATCTCGTCGGCGTGCGGGTGGTACATGAAGGTGCCCGGCCGGTGCGCGACGAACTCATAGATGAAGGTCTTGCCAGGCGCGATGGCCGGCTGAGTCAGGCCGGTGACGCCGTCCATGCCATTGGGCAGGCGCTGGCCGTGCCAGTGCACCGCCGTGTGTTCGGGCAGGCGGTTGGTGACGAAGACGCGCACGCGGTCGCCTTCGACCACCTCGATGGTCGGGCCGGGGCTCTGGCCGTTGTAGCCCCACAGGTGCGCCTTGAAGCCGGGCGCCATCTCGCGCACCACGGGCTCGGCCACCAGGTGGAATTCCTTGACGCCCTGGTTCATGCGCCAGGGCAGCGTCCAGCCGTTGAGCGTCACCACGGGGTTGTAGGGCCTGCCCGTTGCGGGCTGCAGCGGCGCCATGGTGGCGGCGCCGGTCTGGCTGACGGGTTCGGGCAATGCGGCCAGCGCGACGCGGCTGACCGCGCCAGCGGCGACGGCGCCGCCCGCCATGCCAGCGTACTTGAAGAAATCTCTGCGGGATGACATCACGTGCCTTGCTGGATCAATGACCGGCGTCCGCGCCGCTGGGTGCGCTGGACGTGGCTGAGAGTGAGGTGCCCACCGGCCGGCCGATGACGGACGCACGCAACGCGGCGTCGGCCAGCCAGAACTGGCGCAATGCATCGACGGCGCCAGCCACGGCATTGACCTGGTCGCGCGCATCGGCCAGCAGCTCGGAGGTGCCGATCAGCATGCCGTTGTAGCGAAGCTGGTTCTCCTCGGAGATGCGCTGGCGCAGCGGCACCACCTCGTCGCGGTAGTGGCGCGCCACGTCGTAGGCGGTGCGATAGGCCGAGTAGCCCTCGCGCAGGCTGGAGCCTGCACTGCGCACGGTAGCTTCCAGCCGATGGGCGGCCGCCAGCGTGCGCGCATCCATCGCGTCGCGCTGCATCCCGCCCCAGTCGAACACCGGCAGGCGCACCGCCACCTCCCAGCCATGCGGGCTGCTGCGCGTGCCGGAGGCAGCGTCGAACACGGTGTTGCGACGGCCGGTCAGCTCGATGTCGGTGACGCTGGTGATACCCGTGAGGCCCTGGGCGCGGGCGGCGCCTTCGAGCGTGGCTTGCGCCAGCCGGATATCAAGCCTGGCGCGGGTGGCCAGCCCCGCCACGGCCTGCGCATCGAGCGGCTGTTTGGGCAAATCGGGCAGGCGTTCGGGCAGTGTCAGCGCCTGGGCCTGCGCTTCGTTCAGGCCGAGCTCGCGCACCAGTTCCTCGCGGCTGGCGGTGGCCTGGTGCTGCGCCAGCGCCAGGCGCGTGGCGGCATCGGCGTAGAAAGCCTGCTCGCGCGCGCGCTCCAGCCGGTTGAAGTTGCCCACGCCCTGCATGCGCCGCGCCAGCTCGGCCGCGGCCGCGGCGCTGCCATACACCTGCCGCGCATAGTGCAGCGCCTGCTGCGCGGCGACGGCGCGCACCCAGGCCTGGCGCACGCGCGTGACCTGGTCCACCACCTCGGCGCTCAGGCGCAGCTGCGCCTGCTCGATGCGGCTCGTGGCCACGCCATGGCGCGCCGGCAGCAGCAACAGGTCGAGCAGGCCGAAGGACAGCGCCCGGTCCAGTTCCAGGCCATCACCGCCCGCCAGTCGGCCGAAACTGAAAACCGGGTTGGATATGCGGCCCGACTGCGCAGCATCCGCGGTGTCCGCCCAGCCCTGCGCCAGCAGCGCCTGCACCGAGGGGCTACCCGCGAGGGCGAGTTGCACCGCCGCCGGTTGTGTCAGCGGCGCTGCCAGCAGCTTCTGCACGGCCTGTGCCCGCGCATCCTGATCTTCGCGTGTGCGCGCCAGCAGCACTCCATCGCCGACAAAGGTGCTCACCTCCTGATTGATCCGGTCCTGGTTCTGCTGCGGGCTGATGCTGGCGCAGCCGGCCAGCACCAGCAGCGCCGTGGCCGACAAGGTGAGCGCGACCGGGAACTTGCGCTGTGTCGTCATGGGCGCTGCCCGCCCATGTTCATGTGCTCGTTCCCGCCTGAAGACGCCTTCCCGGCATCCCCGGTTCCGGCCGGCACGCCGGTCATGATTTCCCTGGCATAGGCGCGCCAGCCGCCGATCCGGCCTACGCGGTCGTTGGCTTCGCGCCAGGACTGCACCGGCTGGTCTGCATAGGGCTGATAGTCGGCCATCGCCGAGTCGTAAGACAGCGCCGTCGGTAGCGGAGCCTGGACGCCTTCGGTGCCCACGGCCGCTGTTTCAGCGATGGCCATGGCAGCAGGCCCGGCCAGCGCGGACGCCAGCAGCACCCGAACCAGCCGCAGCCGGTGCGGCGTCAGCGCGTGCGAGCCTTGACCTGGGTTTGCTTTCATGGCCACGATTGTTGGCGGCCCAGGCTGTCATGCGGATGTTGGCTTGATTACATTCTTGTCATCTTGACGCCAGAGCGGCGCGGAACCGGCACACTCGCAGGACCGGATGAGGAAATGCGCGCATGAAGATACTGATCGTCGAGGACGAGCCCAAGACCGGGCGCTACCTGAGCCAGGGGCTGGCCGAGGCCGGCTACGTCGCCGATCTGGCGAACCATGGCGCCGACGGCCTGCACCTGGCCAGCCAAGGCTCGTACGACCTGCTGATCCTGGACGTGATGCTGCCGGGCCTCTCCGGCTGGCAGATCCTGCAGACGCTGCGCGAACGCGGCGTGCCGACGCCGGTGTTGTTCCTGACCGCGCGCGACCAGGTGGAGGACCGCGTCAAGGGGCTGGAGCTGGGCGCGGACGATTACCTGGTCAAGCCGTTCTCGTTTGCCGAACTGCTGGCGCGGGTGCGCATCATCCTGCGCCGCGGCCAGAACAGCCCCGCGGACGCGGCCTTGCGCGTGGCCGATCTGGAGCTTGATCTGCTGCGCCGACGCGCCACCCGTGCCGGCCAGCGAGTGGACCTGACGGCCAAGGAATTCGGCCTGCTGGAGCTGCTGATGCGCCGCCACGGCGAGGTGCTGCCGCGCTCGCTGATCGCTTCGCAGGTCTGGGACATGAATTTCGACAGCGACACCAACGTCATCGAGGTCGCCATGCGCCGCCTGCGCATGAAGGTGGACGATGGCCACGCGGTCAAGCTGATCCAGACCGTGCGCGGCATGGGCTACGTGCTCGAAGCGCCCGAGGAGCCCTGAGTGCGCCTGGCCGCACGCCCGAGCCGGTTCTCGCTGACGCAGCGCCTGGCCTTCTTCTTCACCCTGGTGGCCGCGGCGGTGGTGCTGGGCCTCGGTGTGCTGTTCCTGCTCGAATCGGATCGGCACTCCGCCGAACTCGATCACATGACGCTGCGCGACAAGCAGCACCTGATCGAGGGCATCCTGCGCGCATCCAACTCGGCCGACGATGCACGCTGGCGCCTGGGCGAAGCACTGAGTTACCACGAGGGCTTGCAGGCCCTGGTGCAGGATGCGCACGGCGTGCCGGTTTATCACTCTGCGGGGTTCAACACCGATCCGGGCGGCCATACTCCGGGGCCCAATACGCGCGCGGCTGGCTTCGGCGACTGGACGCAAGGCCAAGTCCATTACCGCACGCTGCGCTTCGCCGTCACACCAGGCTATGCGGCGGCCCCGCTCGAGGTACTGATCGCGACCGATACCGGCCCGCACACACGGTTTCTTCGCATCCTGACGCGCAACCTGGCGCTGTACGTGGCCGCCGCCATCGCTCTGTGCGGCCTGCTGGCCTGGCTGGCCGCGCGTCAGGGGCTGGCACCGCTGCGCGAGATGAAGTCACGCGCAGCAGCCGTGACCAGCCGCCAGCTGGGCGAACGCATGCCGGTGCAGGCTGTGCCGGTGGAAATGGCCGATCTGGCGCAGGAACTCAACCGCATGCTCGACCGGCTGCAGGATGCCTTCCGGCGCCTGACCGATTTTTCGTCCGACCTGGCGCACGAGTTGCGCACGCCGATCAGCAACCTGCTCACCCAGACCCAGGTGGCGCTGGCGGCCCCGCGCGATGCCGCCACCTACCGCGACATCCTGGCGTCCAACACCGAGGAGCTGGAGCGGCTGGCGCGCATGGTTTCCGACATGCTGCTTCTGGCGAAGACCGAGCGCGGGGTGGATCTGCCGCGCAAGGAACGATTTTCTGCGCGCGAGGATGCGCTGGCGCTGCTGGAGTTCTATGAAGCCGTGGCCGAGGACAAGGGCGTGCGGCTGCGCGTGGAAGGCGATGGCGAACTGGAAGGCGACCGCCTGATGTTCCGCCGCGCCGTGAGCAACCTGCTGTCCAACGCCCTGCGCTACACGCCGGCGGCAGGGGAGATCACGGTGCGCATCGGCGGTGGCGACCACGCCACCACCGTGGTGGTGGAAAACACCGGACCGACGATCGATCCAGAACTGCTGCCGCGCCTGTTCGACCGCTTCTATCGCGCCGAGGGCGCCCGGGAGCATCGCGACACCGAAGGCAGCGGCCTGGGCCTGGCCATCACGCGCGCCATCGCCCAGGCGCACGGCGGAACCGTGGCGGCCACCTCGGCGAACGGCATCACAAGCTTTGCCCTCGCGTTTCCTCGCCGGGCCGGAGCGTCCCAGCCGGCCACCGCACCCCGCGGATCGGGCTGACGCGCTCACCCATGCCGATGCCGGTGGTGAACGTCCGGATAATGCGGATGGCTGTGGGTGATCGGTTCATGCCGGTGCCAGTGCGTGTGCGGCTCGCTGCCATCCCAGTCGGGGCCGTGCTCGTGCTGATGGTGTTCGTCGTGCACATGGCGGTGGCTGTGCTCCAGCGGCTCGTGCGTGTGCAGGTGCTCGTGGCGCTCGGTCAAATGCAGCCAGACGCCCACGGCCATCAGTGCGCACGCGGGCCAGAACCATGGCGACGGTGTTTCACCCAGAAAGACCAGCGCGGCCGCTGCCCCGACGAACGGGGCGGTAGAAAAGTAGGCCCCCGTGCGCGCCGTCCCCAGACCGCGCAGCGCCAGCACGAATAGCACCAGGCTGACGCCATAGCCGAGCCAGCCAACGACCATGGACTCGGCGATGGTGCCCCAGGCTGGCAGCGCCGCCCCCATCGCCAGCGCCACCGCGCAGTTCACCAGCCCGGCCATCAGGCCCTTGGCGCCGGCGACGAACAAGGCGTCCGTGGCCGAGACCTTGCGCGTCAGGTTGTTGTCGATGGCCCAGCACAGGCAGGCCAGCGCGATGGCCCCAGGGCCAAGCCAGCTCCCGCCCGCAGCCGCGCTTTGATCCGGCCAGGACAGGAGCATCCCACCGGCGACGATGGCCACCATGCCCGCGACGATACGGCGATCGGCGTTCTCCTTGAACACCAGCCAGGCCAGTACGGCCGTGAGGACGGATTCGAGGTTGAGCAGCAGCGATGCATCGGACGCGCGCGTGTGCACCAGCCCGAACATCAGCGCGACCGGACCCAGGATGCCGCCGAAGGAAATCGCCCCCAGCAGCCAGGGCCACTCGCCGCGCTCAAGTTCCGAGCTCCTCCAGCCCCGATCGCGCACGAGCCGGATGGCCGCCAGGCCGATGCCGCTGCCCAGATACAGCAGCCCGCCCAGCAACACCGGCGAAACCTGGCCCACCAGCAGCTTGGCCAGCGGAGTACTGGCGCCAAACAGGGCGGCCGCCAGCAGGGCGTGCAAGACACTGGTGTTCATGGGCGGATCATATGGCGTCCCATTTTTCTTGCCACACGCGGCCATGAATTGCACGGCGGCTTGCCGGATGATGCCGTTGATTTGGGCGGTTTTCCTACCACCCGCGGCAGAACACTGGCTTTTGAGGACCTCACGAAGCTCCCTTCGCCTTGGCTTCGAGTTCCTTGAGCCGCCGAGCCGCGGTCCAGTAGCCGAACGCATCGCCGCGCACGGCGGCATGGTGCGCCAGCCGCTGTGCGATCACCGGCAGCCCGATCGTGTCGGCCATCCACATCGGCCCACCCCGATGATCGGGGAAGCCGTAGCCGGCAGTCCACACCAGGTCAATGTCGCCCGGGCGGTAGGCGATGCCCTCATCCAGGGTCTTCAGCCCCTCGTTGATCAGCGGGTACAGAAGACGTTCGGTGATCTCCTCCTGGCTGGGCAGCCAGTTGCGTGGCGATGGCAGTCACCTCAGGGCACGCGCCTGCATCCAGGTGAAATCGTCGCTGTAGCGCTTCCTGAAATCATCGACGATGTCCCAGCCTACGAAGCCTTGGTTGTTGGCGTTCCAGACACCGACGTGCTTCACCTGGTCCAGACCGCTGGCGCCCGGGGCCGTGAGCGTGCCCTTGCGCACGGCGTAGTAGGTGAGAAGTTGACGTTCAGCTCCGTGTCCCTGGCGACCTTGACGAGCAAGACCAGGTCTGACCTCCAACTGCCGGTGATGATGCTGTCCACGCCCGATACCTTGATTTTGGCGACATAGGGCGAGAAATCCTTGACCTCGCCAATCGGGTAGGCCTGGTCGATGGCGCGCTCGAGCTGGCCCAACCGCGTCCTCAGATCACTGACCGGCCTTCACACGGCGGCCTTCAACAGGTCCAACACCTCAGCCCCACACGCACAAAGCTGCCGGCATCGACCACGGCGACGAAACGTGCATTTCCCAAATCGATCCATAGTCCTTATTGTTTCTCTATCCAGGATAGTTAATGCCGTGATTTTCTATTTATCTATTGAATCCGGGATTTTAAAGTTCATCCCATCGCAGCAAGTCGCTGCTTTCAATCCAGGGACACATCATGAAAGTCACCATCATCGGCGCCGGCAACATGGGCTCGGCCTTCGTCAAGCAACTCGTACGCGCGGGCCATGAAGTCAGCGTCACCTCCCGTGACAGCGCCAAGGCGGCGCAGGTCGCCGCAGCCCATCCAGGCGCCAAAGCCGTCGCGATCGCTGGCGCTGCCAACGGCGCCGACGCCGTTGTGTTGGCCACCGGCTACGAAAGTGCCGCCGCCGCTTTGAACGCCGTGGGGGATCTGCAGGGCAAGGTCGTCATCGACATCACCAACCCGCTGACAGCCGACTACATGGGCCTGACTCTGGGCTACAGCACCTCGTCCGCCGAGGAAATCGCCAAGGCCGTACCGGGCGCCGAAGTGGTCAAGGGCTTCAACACCATCTTTGCCCAGGTGCTCAGCGATGGCGCCGACTTCGGCGACGGCCGCAAGGCCACGGTGTTTGTAGCCAGCGACAGCGTACGCGCCAAGCAGACCGCCGCGGCGCTGGCCCAGAGCATGGGCTTTGACGTCGTCGATGCGGGTGGCCTGAAGAACGCGCGCTACCTCGAGCCCCTGGCGGGTCTGAATATCTATCTGGGTTATGGAGCGGGCCTGGGTACCGCCATCGCTCCGACCTGGATCCACAAGGCCTGAACACGCCCACGCTACACACCTCAACGCATTCAATGGAAAACGTCATGAACAACACATTCCTGCAGCGCATTCTGGCGACCCAAAACGGTTCGGGCGCCCTGGCCCTGCGCATTCCCGTGGGCATCATCTTCGCCGCACATGGCGCGCAAAAGCTCTTCGGCTGGTTGGGCGGATACGGACTGGACGGCACAGGCCAGTACTTCGGCTCCGTGGGCCTGAATCCTGGCTACCTGATGGCGCTACTGGCCGGCGCTGCCGAGTTCTTCGGTGGCTTGGCACTGATCCTGGGGGTTCTGGTTCGCCCGGCGGCGGCGGCTCTGGCCTTCGCGATGCTCATTGCGATCTTCGCCGTGCACATCGGCAATGGCTTCTTCATGGACAAGGGCGGGTACGAATACGCACTGGCCCTGTTCGCCGCCTCGCTGTCGCTGCTGTTCAGTGGTGGCGGTCGCTTCTCGGTCGACCACGCCCTCACCCGAGAACGTTGATGTCACGCCTGCCCAGCCTGTTTGTCTCGCACGGTGCGCCCACCTTCGCCATCGATCCCGGGACGGCGGGCCCCAGTCTGACCGAGCTGGGCCGCTCGCTGCCGCGCCCGCAGGCGGTGCTGATGGTCTCACCGCACTGGATGACATCCATGCCGCGGGTGGGCACCTGCGCTCAGCCCGCCACCATTCACGACTTTGGCGGGTTTGACCCGGCCCTGTACCAATTGAGTTACCCGGCCGCAGGCCATGCGGCGCTGGCCCAGCGCACCATTGTGCAACTGACACAGGCGGGCTGGCCTGCGCAGGCGGACGAGCGGCGCGGCTTGGACCACGGCGCCTGGGTACCCCTGCTGCATCTGTTCCCCGAGGCTGACGTGCCGGTGTTCCAGGTCTCATTACCCCTGCAGCTGGACGCCCGGCGTGCCTGGGCCTTCGGACAGGCGCTGGCGCCGCTGGCCGAGGAGGGCGTGCTGATCGTGGGCTCGGGCGGACTCACGCACAACCTGTACGAGTTCCGCGCAGCGCATGGTGCGAACGAAGCCTACGTGGCCGCATTCGCTGGCTGGGTGCGCGAGGCGGTGGAACAAGGCGACAACGAGCGCTTGCTGCGGGCGCTGGACGACGCGCCGCACGCCCAGCGGGCACATCCGACAGCCGAGCACTTTTGGCCCCTCCTGATCGCTGCCGGTGCGGCCGATGCTGGCAACGGCACCCCGCCGGGCACCGTGATCGAGGGGGGCATTACGCATGGCGTCCTGGCCATGGATTCTTATGCGTTCGGCCTTGCCGGCGCCGTTCACTGAACACGGGAGGCACCATGCACACCGATCTGATTCTGCAACGCCCGGCGACGTTGGACAACGCTCAGTTGCTGTTGCTTTTCCACGGCGTGGGGTCCAGCGCCGAGGACCTTGCTCCGCTGGGTCGGGCGCTTGCGTCGCAGCGGCCCGATGCGTGGATCGTCAGCGTTCGTTCGCCGGACCGCTCGGACATCGGTCAAGGGTGGCAATGGTTTTCGGTGCAGGGTGTGACCGAGGCCAACCGGCCTGAACGCGTTGCCGCAGCGATGCCGGCGTTCGAGAAACGCATTCGGTTCTGGCAACACGAAACAGGCGTCGGCCCCCTCCACACCACGCTGATTGGCTTCTCGCAGGGCGCGATCATGGCGCTGGAGTCGACCCAGTTCTCCGGCGCCTCGAGACACGCGGCCCGGGTGGTCGCGATCGCGGGACGCTTCGCGCAACCACCGCGGCGCATGCCAGAGGACATTGCCGTGCATCTGATGCATGGCGAGCAGGATCAGGTGATCCCCGTCAGGCTGGCCGCGGATGCCGAACATGAGTTGCGGTCCCTGGGGGCCAATGCAACACTTGATCGCTTTGCTGGTCTTGGCCTCGGCATCGATGCTCGGGTGATCGAAGCCATTGGCCGACGCTTGGAGACCATGTAACAGCAGACGGGCTCGTGAGCTCAGGCCGATTGAGCTGGATCCGCTTCGTCGACGACCGTACCATCCTGTCGGGTGCAGTATCACCCGATGTGGTGCTGAACGTCACGACCATCACCATGGCCGGGCGACTGTTCCGTCGCGATTCACCAATTCAGGGGAAGGTCAGTCACACGCTACTGGAAGCAGGGCAGCGTGGACTACAAGCGCATCCCGCAGTTGCAAGGGGTTGGTCTGTCGCTTTTTCGCCGCAAGGGGAGTGAAGAAGTGCGCGTGACGATCGCCGGCGCCTAAAAAATTCTTACATCCGCCCTTACATCGACGTAGAAAAGAAAAAGCCTGCTAGCGTTCGCATAGCAGGCTTTCCTTATCTGGCTTGGTGGGTCGTGCGCGACTCGAACGCGCGACCAACGGATTAAAAGTCCGCTGCTCTACCGACTGAGCTAACGACCCTCTCACAAGGCAACCTCGAATTATAAGTAGTTTTCCGCCGTTTTCGCCGCAGCCAGCGTCCGCAGCACCCAGCCCGCGGCGCACAGCCCGAACGTGGCGGTAACGGCAACGCTCGAGCCATAGCCATGGCAGTTCAGGGAGCCATCGCCTGCGCCGATGGCGCATGAGGCGTCCGGCGGCGCGACACTTTCGCGGCTGAATACACAGGGCACGCCGATGGACTGCGCACCGCGTGGCGCCGCGTGGCGGCGGCGCAGGTCGTAGCGCAGTTTGGCCAGCAGGGGGTCGTGCGTCACGCCGGCCAGATCGCAGACCTCCACGCGCTCGGCCTGTTGCTTGCCGCCGGCGGCGCCGACGGTGATGAAGCACGCGCCGGTGCGCAGCGCCCAGGCCGCCAGCGCCGCCTTGGCGCGCACTTGGTCGCAGGCATCGATGACCGCGTGCACCGGAGCTGTGAGAATCCCGGGCCAGTTGTCCGGCTGGGCAAATTCATCCACGCGGTGCACGACGCACCCGGGGTGGATCCGGGCGATGCGCTCGGCCATGGCGTCCACCTTGGCCTGTCCCACGGTGTCCGTCAAGGCATGCACCTGGCGGTTGATGTTGGATTCGGCGACGTGGTCGAGGTCGATGAGCGTGAGCGCCGCGACGCCGCTGCGCGCCAGCGCCTCGGCGGCCCATGAACCGACACCGCCGATGCCGACGACGGCCACATGGGCACCGCGGATGCGCGCGGCGCCCGCCACGCCGTAGAGGCGGGCGAGGCCGGCGAAGCGCCGCTCCAGGTCTTGCGCCTCGGGCGCAGCGGCGGTCACTTCAGGCGCGCAAGGCGCTCCTTGGCGGCCGAGGCGGCCTCGGACTGCGGGTACACGCGCATCAGGTCTTCCAGGGTCTTGCGCGCGGCCTTGGTGTCCTTGAGCTCCACCTGGCAATTGGCAATCGAGAGCGCGGCCTCGGGCGCGCGCGGATGATCGGGCGCGCCCGCCAGCAGGGCCTTGAAGTTGTCGATCGCGGACTTGTAGTCGCGCGTGGCGTATTGCGCATTGCCGAGCCAGAAGCGCGCCGATGGCAGGTAGCCGGACTGCGGGTACTTGCGCACGAAAGCCTGGAAGGCCGTCACGGCATCAGGAAATTTGCCGGTGCGAAAGACGGCCAGCGCTGCTTCGTAGTCGTTCTTCTCGGCCGGCTCGGCCTTGAATTCGCGGCCATCGACCTGCACCGTCTCGGGCTCGAACTGGCGCAGGCGATCGTCCACGTTCTTGCTGATGTCCTTCTGGTGCTGCTGCAGATCGGAGACATCGCGGCGCAGCTTTTCGTTCTGGCCGCGCAAGTCCGCCAGATCTCCCCGCAGCGACTCGATCTGTGCCTGCAGATCGAGCAGACTGCGGCGCACTTGCGCGGAGTCGTCGCCCGCGCGCTGATTGGACTGCTGCATCTGGTCGATGCGCTGACGCATCTCCAGAATGGCCCGGCGGGCTTCGTCGTCTTCAAACAGGGCGGCGTGACTCACCGAGGAAGCGAACGCCAGCATGGCGCATGCGACGGCAAGCCACCAGCGAGAGGTCAACCGCTGCATGTGCCTGCTCCTTTCAGTGGTAGGTCAGCTCGACGCGGCGGTTCTTGGCGTAGGCGTCTTCGCTGGAGCCTTGCACCGCCGGCTTTTCCTTGCCGAAACTCACCGCTTCCATCTGCGATTCGGGCACACCCAGCAGGCCCAGCGCGCGGCGCACGGCATCGGCGCGCTTCTGGCCCAGCGCGAGATTGTATTCGCGGCCACCACGCTCGTCGGTGTTGCCTTCGAGCGTCACGCGCGTGGCGGTGTGGCTCTTGAGAAAGCGCGCGTGGGCATCGAGCACCGACTGGAACTCGGGCTTGACGGTGTAGCTGTCGAAGTCGAAATAGATGATGCGAGCCACGCCCACCGGACCTTGCGCCGTGCCCTGCGTGGCGTTCAGATCCACGGGCGCGACGGCGCTCTGGCTGCCGTTGGTGGAGGCGGCGCCCTGGTCGCTCACCGGCGCCTCGTTGAGCTTGACGCCGGAGCTGCAGCCCACCACCAGCGCGGCGGCCACCAGGGCCAGGGACATACGGTTGAATTGGAAATATTTCACGTTGAACTCTCGTTGTTTGAGGAAAGAAAACTATTGCCTGGTAAACGGCCCCCACGCGGGCTCGCGGATGTCGCCGCCCTGCCCCGCCAGGCGCGCCTTGATCTTGCCGTCCACTGTCGTCGTCATGAGCATTTCCTTGCCCTGCTGGCGCGTGGCGTAGACGATGAGCTTGCCGTTGGGCGCGAAGCTCGGATGCTCGTCGTTGCTGGTGTCGGTGAGGGCCGTTGCCGTGTGCGACTTCAGGTCCATCACGTGCAGCTTGAACGCACCGCCCACCCGCGAAATGTAGGCCAGCGTCTGTGCATCGGGACTCACCGAGGGCGAGATGTTGTAGTTCCCCTGGAAGGTGACGCGCTCGGGGCTGCCACCGCCGACGGGCACCCGGTAGATCTGCGGCGAGCCGCCACGGTCGCTCACGAAATAGATCTTGCCGTCGCTGGCGTAGGTGGGCTCGGTATCGATGCCCGCGCTCTGCATCAGGCGTGTGGGCTCGCCCCCGCTGCTGCTGATGGTGTACAGCTGCGAGCCCCCGTCGCGGCTGAGCGTGACGGCGAGCGTGCGGCCATCGGGCGACCACGCGGGCGCGCTGTTGGAGCCGCGGAAGTTGGCGATCAGGCGGCGGCGGCCCGTGGCGATGTCGTGCACGTAGACCACGGGTTTGCGCGACTCGAACGACACATAGGCCAACTGCGAGCCCGAGGGAGACCACGCGGGCGAGATGATGGGCTCGGGGCTGGAGAGCGCGGACTGGGCGTTTTCGCCATCGGCATCGGCCACCCACAGGCTGTATCGGCTGCCGACCTTGGTGATGTAGGCGATGCGCGTGGAGAAGATGCCGCGCTCGCCCGTGAGCTTTTCGTAGATGTAGTCAGCGATGTGGTGGGCCGCCAGGCGCAGATCGGCGCGGGTGACGACGTAGCTCTGGCCGCTCAGGTCCTGCCCGCGCACCACGTCCCAGAGGCGAAAGCGCGTATCCCAGCGGCCATCGGCCAGTTGCCCGATGCTGCCCACGCTCAGCGCGTCAGCCTTGCGCTCGCGCCACTGCGCGAGATCGGGCCGCGAAGCCTCATCGAGCTGCGCGCCCGAGGTATCGACGCCGACGAAGCGGCCGCTGCGCTCCAGATCGGCCATGACGATCTGGGAAATCTTTTGCGGTGATGCGTCCTCGCCACGCAGCGGCGCGATGGCGATCGGCATCTGCGTGAGCCCCACGCCGGAGATCTCGACGCGAAACTGCGCGAAAGCCGGAAGACCGCAGCCAAGGAGCCCGAAAGCAATCAATTGCCGCCGCGACAGCGGCGGCTTGGGAAGGTGGTCAAACATCATGCCGAACACTGACTTGAAAAAGCCGTCAGACAAAGCTTGGAATGTTACACATGACGTCGCAAGCCATGTGACAAACTGTGCTGCTTTTAAACCACCTCAACTTAGAATTTGCAGTGAATGCAAAACGAGAATTCTACTGCGGGTAACTCCCAAGCGCCGGCGTCGCGGCTGAGCCAGCGCCTCAAGCGCCTGCAGCCCTACTTCGGCAACCAGCGCCTGGCGTGGGTCGTGGCGATTGTCACAACCCTGGTTGCCGCGAGCACCGAGCCGCTGATTCCAGCGCTGCTCAAGCCGCTGCTGGACGAGGGGTTCACCGAGGGGTCGCTGCCGTTGTGGCTGGTGCCGGTGGCCATCATCGGCGTGTTTCTGCTTCGCGGCGTGGCGCAATTCACTGGCAAGTACGCGCTCGCGCGCATCGCCAACGAAGGCATGGTGCGGCTGCGTTCGGTGCTGTTTCAGCGGCTGCTGGTGGCGCGCATGGATGTGTTCGGGCACCAGTCGGCCAGCACGCTGTCCAACACCGTGGTGTACGAGGTGCAGAACGGTTTCAACGTGCTGGTGCAGGCGCTGCTCGGCGCCTCGCGCGACGGCTTCACGGTGCTGGCGCTGCTCGCTTATCTGCTGTACTTGAACTGGCAGCTCACGCTCATCGTGGCCTTCATGGTGCCGGCGGTGGCCTGGGTGATGACGACGCTTTCCAGGCGCCTGTACCGCATCACCAAGAGCAGCCAGGATGCGACCGACGACCTGGCCTATGTGGTCGAGGAAAACGTGCTCGCGCACCGCATGGTGCGGCTGCACGGCGCGCAGGCGCAGGAGGCGGGACGCTTCGAGCAGCTGAGCCTGCGCCTGAGGCAGCTGGCGATGAAGTCGGTCGTCGCCTCCAGCGCGATGACGCCCGCCATCCAGCTGCTGGCGGCGGCCGCGCTCTCCGCGGTGATCTGCATCGCGCTGTGGCAAAGCCGCGGCAGCGGGCCGCAGGCGGTGAGCGTGGGCGGGTTCGCGGCCTTCATCGCGGCCATGCTGATGCTGATCTCGCCCATCAAGCGGCTGGCGGACGTGGCCAACCCGATCACGCGCGGCGCGGCGGCGCTGGAGCGCGGGCTGCGGCTGCTTGACGACACCGAGCCCGAGGACGAAGGCCGCCACGCGTGCGAGCGCGCGCAGGGCGCAATCGAACTGCGGAACGTGTGCGTGAGCTACGACGCCAAGCACGCCCGCGCGCTCGACGGCGTGAGCCTGAGCATCGCGCCGGGCGAGGCGGTGGCGCTCGTCGGGCCTTCGGGCGCGGGCAAGAGCACGCTGGTGAACCTGTTGCCGCGCTTCATCGTGCCCACGAGCGGCACGATCGCGCTCGACGGCGTGCCGCTCGCGGACTGGCAGCTCGCGTCGCTGCGCCACCAGTTCGCTCTCGTGAGCCAGGACGTGGTGATGTTCAACGCCAGCATCGCGGCCAACGTGGCGCTGGGCGGCTCCATCGACGAGACGCGCGTGCGCGAGTGCTTGGAGGCGGCCAACCTGGCCGAGCACATCGCCAGCCTGCCGCAGGGGATGCACACCCTGGTGGGGCACAACGCCACGCAGTTGTCGGGCGGGCAGCGCCAGCGCCTGGCGATCGCGCGGGCGCTGTACAAGGACGCGCCCATCCTGCTGCTGGACGAGGCCACATCGGCGCTCGACACCGCCTCCGAACGCCTGGTGCAGCAGGCGCTGCAGCGGCTCATGCACGGGCGCACCACGCTCATCATCGCGCACCGGCTCTCGACCATAGAGCACGCGGACCGCGTGCTCGTGATGGAGCACGGGCGCATCGTCGAGCAGGGCACGCACGCCGAGCTGATGGCCGCGGACGGCTTGTACGCACGGTTACGCTCTTCGCACGAAGCATAGCAGCGTACGCTTGATCCACGGGAGTTTCAGATATGAATGTATCTGAAATCAAGCCCCATCAAGCGTCAATCGCTATCACGCAAATAGCGTTCACCACGGCCTTCACCACTGTCCCTTGTTCGGGCGTTGCTGTTGCATGGCGCGGATGATGTCCCGCGCGAGGCCTTCGCGCCCGGCCTTGCGCGCGGCATCCAGCGCCGTCTGGCCGCTGCGGTTGCGGATCGTAGGATCCGCGCCCTCGTGCAGCAGCAGGCGCGCCACATCGATCTCGCCGAATTCGGCCGCCATCACCAGCGGCGTGTTGCCGTTGGGCGCCTCGGCGTCGATGTAGGCCGCGTGCTCCAGCAGCAGCCGCACCATGGCCTGCGCGTGGTCCGAGCTGCTGCTGGCCGCGTAGTGCAAGGGCGTCCAGCCGGTCTTGTTCACGTCGGCATCGCGCGCGATCAGGGTGCGCGCCGCTTCCAGGTTGCCGCGCAGCGCGGCCATCATCAAGGGGCTCTCGTCCTTGGCGTTGCGCGCCTCGACCTGGAGCTTGCGGCTCGCGAGAAGCACCGCCGCGCACTTGCGCGAATCCTTGAACAGCGCCACGGTGATCGCCGGCTGGCGGTGCGCATCGCGCGCATTGGGGTCGAAGCCGCGGCGCAGCAGATCGGCCACGGTGCGCTCATCGTCGAGCTCGATCGCCTGGAAGAAATCGTCCCAGGCCCCGGCCCGCGCCAGCGGCATGCATGCAGCCAGCACCGGCCCCAGCACCAGCACGCCGAGCCAGCGCCTGCGCACGCTCATGCACCGAGCCCGTCGAGAAAGAGCCGCTCGAAGTTGCGGCTCGTGGCCTCGGCGATCACCGCCACATCGACGCCGCGCACCTGCGCGATCTGCTGCGCCACGTAAGGCACATACGAGGGGTTGTTGACCTTGCCGCGCATGGGCACGGGCGCGAGGTAGGGGCTGTCGGTTTCGATCAGCAGGCGATCGAGCGGCACGAAGGCCGCCACGTCGCGCAGCTCCTGCGCCTTCTTGAAGGTGACGATGCCCGACAGCGAGATGTAAAAACCCAGGTCGAGCGCAGCGCGCGCGACCGCCATGGTCTCGGTGAAGCAGTGGAACACCCCGCCCGCGCTGCCCGCGCCGCCGTCCTCGCCCGCTTCGCGCAGCAAGGCCAGCGTATCCTCGGATGCACTGCGCGTGTGGATCACGAGCGGGCGGCGCGCGGCGCGCGCGGCGCGGATGTGCGTGCGAAAGCGCGTGCGCTGCCACTCCAGGTCGGCCACGGCGCGCCCGCCCTTGCGCTCATCCATCTGGAAGTAGTCCAGCCCGGTCTCGCCCACGGCGACGACGCGCGGCAGACGCGCCAGGCGCACGAGTTCATCGACCGAAGGCTCGGCCATGCCTTCGGTCTCGGGATGCACGCCGACCGAGGCCCAGAAGTTGTCGTGATCGAGCGCGAGCCGGTGCACGTCGGGGAATTCCTCCATCGTCGTGCAGATGCACAGCGCGCGGTCCACCTGGGCCTGCGCCATGGCGGCGCGAATGTCCTCCAGGTGCGGGCGCAGCTCGGGATCGTTGAGATGGCAATGGGAATCTACGAACATGGTTCAGAGCCGGACGCGCGGCCCGGCCAACGTTCAAATCGTCTGGGTGGTCTTGTCCGAGCCCAGGGCCGTGCCGAGCAGTTCCTCGATCTTGGCCTTGAGCTCGCGCGCCTTGTCGTCGTCCGGAAAGCGCACGCCCACGCCCTGCGTGCGCCCGCCGCTCACGCGCGCGGGGTTGACCCAGGCCACGCGGCCCGCCACCGGGTAGCGCTGCGAGTGCTCGGGCAGCGAGAGCAGCACGTACACGTCGTCGCCCAGCCGGTACTCGCGCGCCGTCGGCACGAAGATGCCGCCCTCCTTGAACAGCCGCACGTAGGACGACAGCAACTGGGCCTTGTCCTTGATGCTGAGCTGCATCACGCTCGGACGCGGTGCGTTGGCGGCGGTGTTCATGGTGGCGGCGGTCTGAAGGGCGGTGGCAACGGCAGGAGTTTAGGGCAAGGCCGGCGCGCGCGGCGCGTCCAGCCTCAGCGGCCGCGCTGGCGTGGCGCGGCCAGCACCTCGCGCGCCTGCGCCGCCAGGGCCTCCTGCATCAGCCCCGCGTTGTAGGGGTGCCCGGCCGTGCGCGCCTCCTGGCGCAACAGGCCGGCCCAGCGCGTGAGCGTGTTCAAGGATGGCAGCTGCGCGGCTACCGGCAGATCGGCCACGGCGAAATAGCGCGGCTCGGCGCCGACGCGCAGCGCCAGCAGATCGTGGCAGAGCTGCTGCAGCACGAACACGAGCTGCGGCCCATCGAGGTCGGCCAGGGGCGCCCCGTCGCCCTGCACCAGGGCGCGCGCCAGGCCGGCCCACGCCTCGGGCTTGCGGCCGCTTCGCGCCAGCGCCAGCGCATCATCGGGGCGCCCGCCGGCGGCGCGCAGCCACACCTGGGCCGCATCGCCCGCGACGCCCTGCTGCCCCAGCCACGCCAGCGCCTCGGCGGCCGCGGGCCAGTGCAGCGTGTGCGCCAGGCAGCGGCTGCGGATGGTGGGCAGCAGCTGGTGCGCGGCCTCGCTCGCGAGCACGAAGCGCACGTCGCCCGGCGGTTCCTCCAGCGTCTTCAGGAGTGCATTGGCCGTCACCGCATTCATCTGCTCGGCCGGATAGACCAGCACCACCTTGCCGCGCCCGCGCGCGCTGGTGCGCTGGGCGAATTCGACCGCATCACGCATCGCCTCCACGCGGATCTCGCGGCTGGCCTTGCGCTTCTTGTCGTCGATCTCGGCCTGCGCCTTCTCGGACAGCGGCCAGGCAAGCTGCTGCATCTGCACTTCGGGCATGAGCACGCGCAAATCCGCATGCGTGCGCACGGCGATGCCGTGGCAACTGGCGCACGTGCCGCAGGCGCCATGCGCCGTGGGCGCCTCGCACAGCCAGGCACGCGCGAGCTCCAGCGCCAGCGAGTACTGCCCCAGGCCCGAGGGCCCGTGCAGCAGCCAGGCGTGGCCGCGCTGCGCGAGCAAGGCGTCGCGCTGGCGGGCGATCCATGGGGCGAGCTCAGCCATGGCCGCCCTCCCCGGCCAGCCAGCCGCGCGCCGCCACGGCCGCGAGCACCTGCTGCAGCACCTGCTGTGGCGCCCGCGCGGCGTCGATGCGCGCAAAGCGCCGCGGCGCCTGCGCCGCGCGTGCCGCATAACCGCCCGCCACGCGCGTGAAGAAGGCCAGCGACTGCGCCTCGAAACGATCGGGCGCACGCGCCTGGGCGAGCCGCTGCGCGGCCACCTCGGGCGGCACGTCAAACCACAGCGTCAGATCAGGTTGCAAGATCAGATTGGGCTCTGGCCCAATCCCGGTCTGCGCGAGCCGCTCCATGAATGAGAGCGCCTGCAGATCGAACCCACGCCCTGCGCCCTGGTAGGCGAAGGTGGCATCCGTGTAGCGGTCGCACAGCACCACGCGGCCTTCGGCCAGGGCTGGTGCGATGACCTGCCGAATGTGGTCGCGCCGCGCCGCGAAGACCAGCAGCACCTCGGTGAGCGCATCCATGCGCTCGTGCAGCAGCAGCTCGCGCAGCTGCTCGGCCAGCGGCGTGCCGCCCGGCTCGCGCGTGAGCACCACCGCGCGCCCGGCATCGCGCAGCGCCTGGGCCAGGGCGTCGATGTGCGTGGACTTGCCCGCGCCGTCGATGCCCTCGAAGCTGATGAACAGGCCCGCGCTCATCCACGACCCCTCATTTGCCGCCCTTCTGATAGCGGCTGACGGCCCGGTTGTGCTCGCCCAGCGTGGCGCTGAATTCGCTGCTGCCGTCGCCGCGCGCCACGAAATACAGCGCCTTCGTCGCCTGCGGCTGCACCGCCGCCAGCAAGGCGCCGCGCCCCGGCATGGCGATCGGCGTGGGCGGCAGGCCCGGCCGCGTGTAGGTGTTGTAGGGGGTATCGGTCTGCAGGTCGCGCTTTCTCAAGTTGCCGTCGAACTTCTCGCCCAGGCCGTAGATCACGCTCGGGTCCGTCTGCAGCAGCATGCCCGCGCGCAGGCGGTTGATGAAGACCCCGGCGATGAGGGCGCGATCCTGCGCGCGGCCGGTTTCCTTTTCGACCAGGCTCGCGAGCGTCAGCGCCTCGTCGGGCGACTGCAGCGGCAGGCCGCTGGCGCGCGCCGCCCAGGCCGCCTCCAGGCGCCGGTCCATCTGGCGCAGCGCGCGGCGCAGCACGGCCAGGTCGCTGCTGCCCTTGACGTAGGCGTAGGTGTCGGGAAAGAACCGACCCTCGGGCGCCACGCCGGGCCGCTCCAGCGCGGCCATCAGCGCCCCGTCGCTCATGTCCTGCGTTTCATGCCTGAGCCCGTCGGCATGCGCCAGCGCCGCGCGCACCTGGCGGAAGTTCCAGCCCTCGATGATCGTCACCGTCATCATCGTGGCATCGCCGCGCACCAGTTTTTTCAGCAGCAGCAGCGGCGTCGTGCCCACGGGAATTTCGTAATTGCCGGCCTTGATCTGCCGGTCCTTGCCCGAGACGCGAAACCACAGCCGCAGCAGATGCGGCGACACCTGAACCCCGGCCGCGGCCGCGGCCTTCGCCACGCCCAGCGGCGTGGTGCCGGGCTCAACCTCCAGCTCCAGCGTTTCACCGCCCGCCAGCGGCAGCGGCGCGTTCACCCACCACGCGGCCGCGCCGGCCAGGGCCGCGGCAACGAGCAGAAGAAGAATGAAGAAGCGGCGCATCCGGCAAGGGCAGTCTCAAGAGGGAAGCCGGATATGGTAATTCAGCCGCGCCCTCTGGCGGCGCGCGACGCTAGCGCACCGTCAGGGCCAGGTCGGCCGTGTCGGCGCCCTCGGCGTTTTCGGCGCGCAGCACCACGGCGTAGACCCCGGGGGCCTGCGCCGTGCCGTGGATCACGCCGGTGCGCGCGTCAAGGCTCAGGCCCTGGGGCAGGCCGGATGCGACCAGGCGCGTCGCTGGCGCCGAGGTGCGCAGGCGCCAGCTCAGTTTCTGGCCCCGGCGCACCGTGAGCGCCGCCGTCGGCCCGATCAGCGGCGCACCCACGCCGTCCTGCTGGCGCAGGAAGGAGGTCAGGCGCAGGCGCGCGTTCTCGCGCAGATCGAGCCAGAACAGGCTGATGTCGAAGACATGGTAGTTCTCGCCGCCGAACATGCCGCCGTCCGTGAACAGATCCTTGCGCAGCAGCGGCGAGACGAAGGCGTAGCCGTGCTCGTCGCTCACGCTCACCAGATGGCTGACGGGGTTGGTGAAGAAGGTGGCGCTCGTCGCGCCGAAGGGTGTGCCGCCGCGGTGCGCCGACGCCGGGGTGCGCGGCCGGCGCTTGCTCCAGCTCACCGGGTTGATGTTTTCCATCGCGGCGCCGCGGCGCGAGGTCCAGCGCTGGCTCGCCGCATCCCAGTGCACCACGTCCGACCATTCGAGCAGATCGTCGCCACCGTTCAGGCCGAAGGTTCCCCAGACGGCGGCGCAGCCGGTCTGAGCAGGCTGGTGACACGGCGGAATCCGGCGCAGGTCGTCACGGAACACCGACTCCGGCAGCGGAATGCCGGGCAGGTAGGCGGCCACCAGCCGGTCCTGAATGGGCTGCCCCTGGATCACCTCGCTGAGCAGGCGCTGCGCGTGGTTGGCGCCCTGGCTGTGCCCGACCAGGAAGAACGGACGCCCCTGGTTGTCGTGGCGCACGTAGTACTCGAACGCCGCCTTCACGTCGGCGTAGGCGCGGTTGCTCGGCTCCTGCTGCTCGTCCTCCGAGAGAAAGTACACGTGCAGCGCCGTCTGCCGGTAACGCGGCGCGTAGACGCGGGCAACGCCGTTGAAGGGCGTGGCCTGCGTCATGAGCATGATCGCGTCCATCTTCACGACCGCGGGGTCGTCGATCGCGGCGTTCAGCACGTCCTTGCGGCTCACCGAGGTGGTCGGGTGGATGTAGAACACGTCGGCGCGCGCCACGTCCTGCAGGTCGCTGAAGCCGCTGCCGGCGGGCACGCGGCTGGCGACGGACATCTGGCCCGGGCGCGCCAGCCAGGCATCGGCCCTGGAGTAATCGAGCGGCGCGGCTTCCTGCGCCTGCAGCGCCGTGAGACAGAAGGCGCCGAGAAACGCGCACAGCACCCGCTGCCAGAAACTGACATGGATCAAAGCCGGCATGGTTTTGTCTTTCATGCGTCAGAGCAAGCGGTTATGGTAGGCAAGCGAGCCTGAAATTCCTTGCGCTTCATCAACAAACCCAGGTGCAACCCATGCGAAACGGCGCTTCGCCCTCGTCCCAACGACGCCAGTTCATCACCGCGGCCGCCGCCAGCCTGGCGCTGCCCGCCGTGGCGCAATCCGCGCCCCCCGTTCCCCAGGAGGCCCCCGTGGAGAAACTCGAACGCAGCGGCACGCGTGTCGTCGGTTTTGCCGACGCCGAAATGGACTACCAACTGATGCGCCAGCTCGGTGCCACGCGTTACGGCGGCGCCTCGGTCGGCGAGTGCCTCGCGATTGCGCGGCGCATCAAGGATGCCGACCCCGAGAGCTGGGTCAGCGAATTCACCGCCGCCGGCCAGCGCCAGAAACTGGACGCAGACGCGCGCCTCAAGCGCGGGCACGGCACGAGCGCGCGCGACCAGTACCTGGTGGCCAGCAACAACTACCGCGCCGCCGAGTACTACTGCATCGCCAGCGATCCACGCCACGCACAGCTCGGGCTGGCAAGCCGCGAATGCTTCCTGGCCGCGATGCGCGCGGGGGGCATCGCCTGTGAAGCGTTCTCGCTGCCGCTCGATGGCATCGCGCTGCCCGCCTACTACTTCCGCAATCCGGCGGCCCAGGGCAAGCGCGCCCGGACGCTGCTCATCACCAGCGGCTACGACGGCACGCTGGAGGAAACCTGGCTGGCCTATGGCCGCGCGGCGATGGAGCGCGGCTACCACCTGATGCTCTTCACCGGCCCGGGGCAGATGGACACGCTGCGCCTGTACCCCGGCATCCAGTTCATCCCCGAGTTCGAGCGCATCGGCCGCGTCGCGCTCGACCACGTGCTCGCGCGAGCGGATGTGGACCCGAACCGCGTCGCGCTCATGGGCATCAGCTTCGGCGGCTACTTCGCCACGCGCATCGCCGCGCACGAGCCGCGCGTGCGCGCGCTCATCGCCAACTCGCCCATCATCGACCTGCACGCCTACATGGCATCCTTCGCCGGGTTCGACCCGGCCGAAATGCCCGACAGCGAGGACGTCCGACTGGCCGACATCGGCAAGATCCCCCCGGGCGCCATCCCGGCGCAGACCGTCGCGATGATGCACAACCTCATGCTGCGCGTGGGCGGCGGCAGCTTCAAGCGCACCTACCAGCGCCTGCGCGATTTCCGCGTCGCGCCCGACAAGCTCCAGGCCATCACCTGCCCCTCGCTCGCGCTGGTGGGCGAAGGCGAGGGCAAGGAGCCCCTGGCGCAAAGCGAGCGCTTCTGCCAGCACGTCACCGGCCCGGTGCGCCAGCACGTCTTCACCCGCGAAGAGGGCGCGGACGGCCACTGCCAGGCCATCAATCTGGCGTACTCGGCGGCCGTTTCCATGGATTGGCTGGACGAAGTCTTCGCCTGAACCTGGCGCCCGCGGCGCGGCGGCCAAGCCCTTGCGCGGCACCGGCCGTTCACCCCCCTGTTTCAATAGCGGTTTTCGATGAATGAAAACGGGCTCCAGCGCTTGTCCATTCAGCGCAAGCAGCTCCTTGAATCGATGCGATTCTTGTGAATTTTCAGGGCGCCGAAAGCGCCCGGTCCAGGCGCTGGCGCATCGCGATGTGCGCGATGCCCGCCTCCTCGAACACCTCGCCCTCGGGCACGAAACCGGCGCGGCGATAGAAGCCCTCGGCGTGGCACTGCGCGTGCAGCAGCACGCTCGTGTCGCCGCGCCCCTGCGCCGCCTGCACCAGCGCGTCCAGCAGCAGGCGGCCCCAGCGCTGACCGCGCAGGGGACGGGCCACGGCCATGCGGCCGATGCGGCCCTCGCCATGCTCGGCGGGCAGCAGCCGCCCGGTGGCCACGGCCGCGCCCAGGCGATTGATCGCGACGGCGTGCACGGACACGGCGTCGAGCTCATCGAGCTCGATCTCGGGCGGCACGCCCTGCTCGTGCACGAAGACGGTGGTGCGCAGCGGCGTGGCCAGTGCGGCCAGTTCCGTCCAGTGGCCGGTGCGCAGCTCGACCATCTCGCCCCCGGCTTCGTAATGCTCGATCACCGCGCGCAGCGCGGGCGGCACGGCGCGCTTGGTCTGCGTGGCCGGGTCGGCGAAGACGTAGACGAGTTCGACCGACACCAGCCGCTCGCCCCCACGGAAAATGCCGCAGTCGAACACCATGGAACTGGTGCCGATGCGTGCGCAGCGCATGCCGACGTCGAGCACGTCGTCCAGCCGCGCCGAGGCGTGGTATTCGACGCTGGCCTTCTTCAGGAACACGTCGCCGCCCAAGGCGTGCATCGTCTCCTCGTAGGGCAGCGCGAGCGCGCGCCAGTATTCGGTGACGGCGCAGTCCGCATAGGTGAGGTAGTGCGCGTTGAAGACGATCTTCTGCGCGTCGATCTCGGCCCAGCGCACGCGAAGGCGCAGGTGGCAGCGGTAGTTGCTCGTTGGGGGCATGGGTTCACTCCAGTTCAAAGGCGGCGCGCAGGGCGCGCGCTGCGTCGCGGTGCGCCTGGCGCGCCTCGGGCAGCGCACGGCCCATCTTGATGAATTCGTGCGTCACGCCGCGGTAGATGTCCAGATCAACCGCCACGCCCGCCATGCGCAGGCGGTCGGCCCAGGCGATGCCTTCGTCGACCAGCGGATCGAACTCCGCCAGGCCGATCCATGCGGGCGCGACGCCCTCGACGTCGGGCGCGAGCAGCGGGGCGAAGCGCCAGTCCTCGCGCTGGCCTGGAGCGATGTAGTTGCCGAAGAACCAGTCGATCGACGCCTTGTCCAGGATGGGGCCATCGGCGAATCTGGCGTGCGAGGGTGTGTCCTGGTGCGCCGTGGTGCCGGGGTAGAAAAGCAGTTGCAGCGCCAGCTTCAGGCCCGCATCGCGCGCCATCACGGCGCAGGCCGCAGCCAAGGTGCCGCCCGCGCTGTCGCCGCCGATGGCGATGCGCGAGGCGTCCAGCCCCAGCTCGCCGGCGTGGGCAAAAAGCCAGGCGAGCGCATCCCAGGTGTCGTTGCTCGCCACGGGAAAGCGGTGCTCGGGCGCGAGCCGGTAATCGAGCGACACCACCGCCGCGCCGCTCAGGTGCGCGAGCTCGCGGCAAAGCACGTCGTGCGTCGCGATGCTGCCGATGGTGAAGCCGCCGCCGTGCAGGTACAGCAGCACGGGCTGGGCGCTCTGGCCGGAGCCCGCGTACAGGCGCGCGGGCAGCAGGGCGCCATCACGCGCGGGGATCTGCAGATCCTCGATGCGCGGCACGGCGGCGGGTGTGATCTCCAGCACGCCCGCGCCCGCCTCGTAAGCCGCGCGCGCCGCCGCGGGCGAGAGCGTGTGCAGGGGCGGCCGCGCGGCGCGCGCCATGCCCGAGAGCACGGCGCGCATCTGCGCCGTGAGCGCCAGATCAGGAAACAGGGGTGCGAAAGTGCTCATGCCGGGACTTCAAGATTGCGGCGTGCTCAGCACGTGCGTGGGCGTGATCAGGCGCACCTGCAGGCGTTCAACCAGCGCCAGGATCGCGAGCGTGATGTGCTGCTGTATGTCGCGGTGCCGCGCAAAGTCGGGGCTGAGCACGTGGTAGACGAATTCGTAGTCGAGCGAGGACTCGCCGAAGCCGGTCAGGTGCCCGCGGTCGAAGCGCACGCCGTCGATCGCGGCAATCAGCGCGCGCACCTCGTGCACCAGCGACTCGGCCTTCTCGCGCGGCGTGTCGATGGAGATGCCGAGCGCGTAGGCCACGCGCCGCTCCTGCATGCGGCTGTAGTTGTGCACGCGCTTGCCCAGCAGCTGCGCGTTGGAGATCGCGATCTCCTCGCCCGAAAGGGAGCGCAGGCGCGTGCTCTTGATTCCCACATGGCTCACGGTGCCCGAGACATCGTCGAAGGCGATGGATTCGCCCACGGCAAAGGGCTTGTCCAGGCCGATGCTGATGGTGGCGAGCAGATCGCCCAGCACGCTTTGCGCCGCCAGCGCCACGGCCACGCCGCCGATGCCCAGGCTCGCGATGAAGGCGTTGACATTGATCCCCGCGTTGGAGAGCACCGCCAGCAGCAGCACCACCCAGACAACGAGCTGCACGCTCCACTTGATGATGCCCAGCAGCACCGGGTTGCGCGGCGCGCCCTCGCGCTCGGCCAGGTGTTCGAGCGAACGCTCCAGCAGCCGCGAGAGCAACAGCGCCAGTTGCACGCCCACGAGCACATAGATAAGGTGCCCCATGGCCGCGTGCATCTCGCCCGGTAGGTGCAGCACGCGCGCGGCGATCGCCAGCGCCAGCAGCAGCAGCAGCCAGCCGCGCGTGCCCCGCACCACCGCCGCGGCAATATCCACCGGACTTTGCGGGTAGGCCGCGGCCAGGCGCGCCAGGCGCCGCGAGAGCACGAGGACCACGCCATGCACCAGCGCCCAGGCCGCCAGCGCAAGAGAGACGGCCAGCAGCCACGACAGCGCCGTGTGGCCGAGCCAGATGGATTCAACGAGCCAGCGATGCATGGAAGTTTGGTCAGTGGTCAGTGGTCAGTGGTCAGTCGTGAGCGGTGAGTCGCAAGCGGGCATTCACCACTTGCCACTCACCATTGACCGCTTACTTCATAAAGTTGACCGTGACGGGCTGGGCACCGGCCAGGCCCTCGTACGTCACCGTGGCCGTGAGGCCCGGCTTGGGTGGCATCAGCGCCGAGAACGACCCCAGGCTGATCAGGTCGCCCGGCTTCATCTGCTTGTGCTCCTTGCGCAGCGCCTGCGCCAGCCAGACCACGGCGTTGAGCGGATGCTCCAGGATGTCGCTGCCCTTGCCCGCGCCGATCTGCTCGCCCTGCTGGTTGGTGACCTTGATGTTCATGTGCGCCAGTTGCGCCAGCATCACGTAACGGTCCATGCGGTCCGCCGGCACCGCGATCGGCGTGCCCGCCACGCCCAGGCGCGCGCCGACGTTGATCGCGCCCACGCCCGCGCCGTCGAGCTTGGGCGGTGCCTGCACGACGAGGTCGGGCAGCTCGATGAAGGGAATCACCTGGTCGATGTGCTGCATCACTTCCTCGGGCGTCCTGGCGTGGTTCACGCCCGCGTCCTTCACGCGCACCAGCATGTCGGCCTCGAAGAGCGGGCGCGCGCCAAAGCTGGGCGCGGTGCTGAAGCCGCTCGGCTGGATCATGCCCTGGTACAGCACGCCCCAGACCGGCTGGTCGGTGTGGAATTTCTTCTGCGTCGCCGGGTTGGTCAGCCCCGCCTTGTAGCCCACCACCTTGCCGTAGTGGGCGGCCAGCAGCTTGTTGAATCTGGCGCGCGTGCAGGCGGCGTCCTTGTCGCTTTGTTTGGCGAAATTGGGCGCGGGCGTCTTGGCGAAGTAGTGGTCGGCCATCTCCTGCACCTGAGCCTGCGTCAGGCACGCGGCCTGCGCACCCAGGGCCAGCGTGAAGCCGACGGCCGCCGCCGTCAGGGTCTTGATGAATGCCATGCGTGTCTCCTCTTCCTTGGTTTGAAACACCGTGATCGTAAGTGGTAAGTGGTGAGTCGCAAGTCGCCACTTATCGCTCACCCCCCTGCAGCACCCAGGCCTCGCCGAACGCCACGTTCTGCATGGGCCAGTCACCTGCCACCCGCACGCGGCGCACGCCCTGCGCCAGGAGCCGCACGGCGCGGATCACGCCCGCATGGGTGACCCACACCGCGTCGCGTTCGCTGGCGCGCCAATCGTCGAAGGCGGCACCCACCCGCGCCATGAGCGCAGCCACGCTCTCGCCGTGCCCGCCCGGGCGCGCCTGGGCAAAGTCGGCGAGCCAGGCGTCCATGGCCTCACGGCCGACTGCCGACCAGGGCCGCCCCTCCCAGTCGCCGAAGTCCAGCTCGCGCAGCCGGGCGTCTGATTCCAGCGTCAAATCGGGCCGCAGCGCTTGCAGGGAAAGCGCCAGACGCTCGCAACGCTGCAGCGGTGAATGCTGCACCGCCAGCCGCGGCGGCACGCGCTCGGCCCACTGGCGCGCCGCGGCCTCGGTGGCCTGCGCATCGGCCGCGACGTCGCTGGCGCCATAGCAGACGCCCTCGGGCAGTGCCACCCGCGCATGGCGCAGCAGCCACAGCCTCATGCCGCCGCACTCCACGCCAGGCCCAGGTAGAACGCCACTTCGCACAGCTGCTGCGTGGCGCCCAGTGTGTCGCCGGTAAAGCCCTGCAGGCGCCGGCGCAGCAGCCGCAGCATGACCAGCGCCATCAGCAGCGCGCACCCCGCCGACACTATCGTTTCGATAGCTCCTTGCGCTTGCCATATAAGCGCCAGCGCAGGAATCGACCACAGAACCCCGGTGAACAGGCTCGCCCCCGATACCGCTTCCGCGAGCGGCTTGGACTTGGCCTGCGCGCTCTCGCTCACATAAGGCAGGCTACGCATGATGAAGAGCGGCGCCAGGCGCGAGAGCACATGCGCGCCCAGCACGGCCGCCGCCGCGCGGGCGGCGCCGTGATGCACCAGCAGCGCCAGCAGCGCCACCTTGAGCAGCAGCGCCAGCACCAGCGTCACCACACCGTGGCTGCCGATGCGTGAATCCTTCATGATGGCCAGCGCCCGCTCGCGCGTTGCGCTGCCGCCCAGGCCATCCGCCGTATCGGCCAGGCCATCCTCGTGAAACGCCCCCGTGAGCCACACCGTGGCCGCGGTGCCGAGGACGGCCGCGAGCAGCGCGCCCAGGGGCGACGCGCCCCAGCGCCAGCCCGCCAGCCACAGCACCCCCGCGCCCGCCGCGCCCACGACCCAGCCCACGCCGGGAAAGTGGCCGCTGGCCGCATTGAGCATGGCCGGGCTGTAGCCCACCCACGCGGCCAGGCGCCCGGTGACGGGGATGCGCGTGAAGAACTGCAGCGCCAGCAGGAAGTGGCGCAGGCCATCGGTCACGGCGCGCCCCGCCCCGGCGCTTTCCCAGCCTGATTTTTCATGAATTCATTGCGAATGCAACTAATTATCATTTATAGTCATAGATCAAAACAAAGACACACGAGTATCCGACATGAGCCTGTCCCCACATGCCCCCGTGCCCGCCTTTCCCACCCCCGCCGCGCTGTGGGCCACGCGTTTCGATGCCGGCGCGGTGCCATTGGATTGCGTGTGCCTGGGGTACGCACGCAAGGCGTTGCCCTGGTCCAGGCGCACCGTGGCGCTGGCCGTGCTGCTCGCCGCGCTGGCACTGACGCAAGCCCAGGCGCAGGAGAGCAGCGCCACGCTGCCCGAGGTCAACGTGACAGCCAAGGGCTACGCAGCAAGCGATGCCGAATCGCCTGTCGCCACCACCGTGCTCACGCAGGAAGATCTCGCGCGCAAACAGGCGCAAAACGTCGGCGAGGCGCTGGCGGGCGAGCCTGGCCTGGCGGCCTCGTCCGACAGTGCGCAGGGGCAGAACCCCGTGATCCGCGGGTTGCAGAAGGACAGCGTGGTGCTCATGGTCGATGGCATGCGGCTCAATTCCGCGCAGCCCGCGGGCTCGATCGCCTCTTTCCTTTCTCTGGGTCTGGCCGAGCGCGTGGAAGTCGTGAAGGGCCCGGCCTCGGTGCTCTACGGCACGGGCGCGCTGGGCGGCGCAGTCAACGTGCTGCTGCCGCAGGCGCGCTTCGAGCCGGGCGTCGGCCTGAAGGCACGGCTGGGCTATGACAGCGCCAGCCGCGGCAGGAACGGCGCCGCCGTGCTCAACGCGAGCGAAGGCGACCACGCACTGATGCTCGGCGCCTCGCTCGCGGATATTGGCGACTACAGCGCCCCGGGCGGGCGCCAGGCGCTCACCGGCTACGGCTCGGACAGCTTCATCGGCCAGTACCGCTATCGGCTGGACGGGCGCCAGCAGCTGCGCGTTTCGCTGCAGCAGCAAAGCGACCGCGACGTCTGGTATTCGGGCTCGACCAAGCCGCACCCGGTCGCCGCCGTCGGCCGGCTCACCATTCATTCGCCCGAGCAGACGCGGCGCCTGGCCGAGGTCGGCTACAACCGCCAGGGCACGGGCGATCAGCCACTGAACCTGGACGTGCGCGTGTACCGCCAGCAGATGCAGCGCCAGATCAACGCCTGGGGCAGCCTGCTGGCACGCGACATCGTGCTCAACGACGTGGGCTTCGCCACCGACGGGCTCGATGCGCGCGCCGATTGGCTGGTGCATCCGCGGCACCTGCTCTCGCTGGGCCTGAACGCCTGGCGCATGACGGCCGACCCGGACAGCCGCATGGCCGGACCGCCCACGTTCGCGTCGTTCGCTCCCTCCAAACCGTTCACCGACGGCGCGCTGCGGGCCATGGGCGTGTACGTGCAGGACGACATGAAATTCGGCGCGCTCAGTGTGCTCGCGGGCCTGCGTTACGACCGCGTGAGCGGCAGCGCCGCCGACATGGCCAACCACACGGTGAGCACGGGGCTGGATCGCAGCGACGGCGCGCTTTCGGGCAGCATCGGCGCGGTCTATCAAGTGGCGCCGCTGCTGCGGCCCTTCGCCAATCTCTCGCGGGGCTTTCGCGCGCCCGACCTGCGCGAGCGCTACCAGTCGGGCGCACGCAACGACGGCTTCTTCTGGGCCGGCAGCCCGCAGCTCAAGCCCGAGCACGCGACGCAGTTCGAACTGGGCCTCAAGGGCTCGGATGCCACGCTGGACTACAGCGTCTCGGCCTGGCGCATGCGCGTGAACGACTACATCACCGGCATGCAATTGAGCGGCGCCGCTGCCGTGGCCGCCTGCGGCGCGGGGCCGAACGCAGCGTACTGCAAGCAGAGCGTGAATCTGGGCCACGCCACGCTCGATGGCGTGGAGGCCTCGCTGCGCTGGCGCCTCACACCCGGACAGCTGCTCTGGGCCGGCTACACGCGCATCCGCGGCACCAATGGCGATCTGAACGAGCCGCTCTTCATGATGCCGGCCGACACGCTCACGCTGGGCTGGCAGGGGCAGGTCACCACCGCCTGGTCGCTGGACGCCAGCGCCCGCCTGGTGCGCAGGCAAAGCCGCGTGGCTACGCTCTTCAGCCGAGGCACCGAAGACCCCACGGCCGGCTACGGCGTGCTCGACGTGGGCGCCACCTGGCGTTACGCGAAGGACCAGCACCTGCGCGTGGCCGTGAAGAACCTCACCGACAAGCGCTACCACGACCACCTGGCCGAGGGCTTGCCGGGCATGGAGCTGATCGCGCCCGGACGCAGCCTGGCGCTGACGTGGCAAGGGCGGTTCTGACCGGCGCCGCGATCAGCCCTTGTCGGACACGCCCGCCGACTCGAAGCTCGCCATCTCGTTGAGAATGCGGCAGGCCGATTCCAGAATCGGCCACGCCAGCAGCGCGCCGCTGCCCTCGCCCACGCGCAGGCCCAGATCCAGCAGCGGCTCAGCCTGCATCAGCGCCAGCAGCCGCGCGTGGCCGTGCTCATCCGAGCGGTGCGCGTACACGCAGCGCTGCGCCACGTGCGGCGCGATGCGGCAGGCCACCAGTACCGCCGCCGTGGCAATGAAGCCATCGACCACCACCACGCGCCGCTCGCTTGCGGCCTGCACGATGGCGCCGACCATGGTCGCAATCTCGAAACCGCCGAGCGCCGCAAGCGCGTCGAGCGGCTCGGCGGCCTCGGCGTTGGCCGCCAGCGCCTCGCGCAGCACCGCGGTCTTGCGCGCGACGCCGTCGGCATCGAGCCCCGTGCCCGCACCTGTCACCTCGGCCACGTTGAGCCCGCCGAGCCGCGCCACCAGCAGCGAGGCGGCGCTGGTGTTGCCTATGCCCATCTCGCCCAGCAGCAGCGCGTTGCCGGGCAGCGCCCGCGCCAGCGCCACGCCGTTGGCCAGCGCCTGCTCGCACTGCGCGCGCGTCATCGCCGGGCCTGCGCTGCTGTCGTGCGTGCCCGGCGCGATCTTGCGGATCAGCAGGCCCGGCGCAGGCGCAAAGTCGCGCCGCACGCCGCAGTCCACCACGGTTTGCGTGACGCCATGCTGGCGCGCCAGCACGCTCACCGCCGCGCCTCCGGCGAGGAAATTGCCCACCATCTGCCAGGTCACGTCGCTCGGGTAGGCCGACACGCCGCGCGCGGCGATGCCGTGGTCGGCGGCGAACACCACGAGCTGAGGGTCGATCAACCGGGGCTCGGACGTCCCCAGAATCCGCCCGAGCCGGCACGCCAGCGCCGCGATGCGCCCCAGCGCACCGTGCGGCACGGTCTTGCGGGCTATCTTGTGCTGCAACCGGGCATCCAGTTGAACGTCTTGCAGAGCGGGAATGGCGGGTACGGCGAAAGTCATGGGAATGCGCAACTCAGCGATTCAATCAGGGGCCGCGAGCATATCAAGCACCCCGGGCGCGAATGCCGCCTGCACCTGCGCGGCCAGCGCATCGAAAACCACGTCGAGCGAGCGCGCCTCGGCGCCGAACAGCGCGCGCAGCACCGCCGCGTCCTCCAGCAGGCCGTGCACGTAGCAGCCCAGCACATTGCCCGCCGCGTTCTGCCACGCCAGCCCCGCCAGCAGCTCGCGCGCCACGTCGCCCTGGCGCGCCATCGCGGGGTGCTGCACCGTCTGGCCGCTGTGGATTTCGTAGCCGCCGAAGGCCACGCCGGAAAGCGGCGCCCAGGCGCCCGCCACCTCGCCCAGGCGCCAGGCGCCGCGCCGCAGCGTCTTCTCGGGCGCAAACCGCGTCACCAGCGGCAGCAGCCCCAGGCCCGGGCCGCTGCCACCGGGCTCCACGCCGTGCGGGTCGATCAGCGCCTCGCCCAGCATCTGCAGGCCGCCGCAGATGCCCAGCACCGCGCCGCCCGCCGCCGCATGGCGCGCGATGGCGCCATCCATGCCCCGCGCGCGCAGCCAGAGCAGATCGGACGCGGTGGCCTTGCTGCCGGGCAGGATGATCCAGTCGGCCCCGCCGAGCTGCGCCGCGCTGCGCGCCCAGACGAGCGAAACACCCGGCAGATTCTTCAATGGCTGAAATTCATCGAGGTTGCTGATGCGCGGGTACGCCACGATCGCGACGCGCCGCGGCAGGCCCGCCTCGCCCTCCTGCGGAAGGGCCGTCGCCCGCTCGTCAAACACACCGTCTTCCTCCGGCAACCCGTGGCCGAAGCGCATGGGCACCACGGCCACCGTGGGCACGCCGGTCAGTTCTTGCAACTGCTCGGGCGCGGGCGCAAGCAGGCCGGCGTCGCCACGGAACTTGTTGAGCACGAAGCCCCGGATGCGCGCGCGGTCCATCTCGGGCAGCAGCGCCCAGGTGCCGTACAGGTGCGCGAACGCGCCGCCGCGATCGATGTCGGCCACCAGCAGGCAGCGCGCATCGGCATGGCGCGCCACGCGCAGATTGACCACGTCGCTGGCCATCAGATTGATCTCGGCGGGCGAGCCCGCGCCTTCGATCACCACCACGTCGTTTTCCGCGCGCAGCGCATCCAGCGCCTGGGCGATGCGCGGCCACACCCGCTCGCTGCGTCCGCGCCAGGGCAGCGCCGAAAGCGCCTCGCTCACCTGCCCCAGCAGCACCACCTGGCTGTGCGTGTCGGCCTCGGGTTTGAGCAGCAGCGGATTCATGCGCACGTCGGGCTCGGCGCGCGCGGCCAGCGCCTGAAAGTACTGCGCGCTGCCGATCTCGCCCACGGGGGCCTGAGCACCCGCGCCCGCCAGTCCCGCCACCACGCGCGCGTTGTTGCTCATGTTCTGCGCCTTGAACGGCGCGACCTTCAGGCCCCGGTTGGCGTAGTGGCGGCACAGCGCGGTCGCCATCCAGCTCTTGCCCGCGCCGCTGCTGGTGCCCAGCACCATGATGGCGCGCGCCGTCATGCCGGGCCCCGGGGGGCGGGCAGCGGGCGCACCATGCGCGCCATCGCGTGCGCCAGCGCCGCGTCCGGATCGACGCATAACCCGGTGTGCACCGGCGAGGTTTGAATGATGCCGCTGCGCCGCGCCGTCAGCCAGTGAAAGCGCGCGCGCAGTGGCAGCCGCGCGATCGGTCCACCCTCGGGCGCGCCGGCGCAGATGGCGACGATCGCGCCCAGGTGGCGTTGCACCGTGGGCACGTCGACATGCGCATCCAGCGCCCGCAGCCGTGCCACGTCCAGCTCGATGGCGGCGCGCAGAAAGCCGCTCTTCTGGCACGACAGGATCACGCCGGCGTTGATGAATTCCTCGCGCTCCACGCGCGGCACCACGCGCACCACCGCGTAGTCGTACAGCTCAGCCGCGCGCATCGATCGCCCCCTGCAGCCAGCGCGCGCGGTCCGCCAGGCGCGCCGTGAAGTAATCGACATACGCCTGAGCGCCCACCCCCGCCTCGGCCAGGAAATCCGGCGGCACCGCGGCCACCGCGGCGTGCAGCACGGCGGGCGTGAGCCGCGCCGCCAGCTCGCTATCCATTTGCGCCAGTGCGTCGGCGCGCGCCAGCAGCACGTGCTCGGCGATCGGCGCGAAGGGCTTGCCCGGATCGGCCACGGTGCCATTCCAGGCATGGTGAAAGGTCAGGCTCGCGCCGTGGTCGATCAGCCAGGGGCGGCGGTGCCAGATCAGCAGATTGGTGTTGCGCGCGGTGCGGTCCACATTGCTCACGAGCGCATCGAACCACACCAGGCGGTTGGCAAAGTCGGCCGTCACCTCGTCCACCGCCGGGTCGAAGTTGACCGCGCCCGAGAGATAGTCCAGCGCCACGTTCAGCCCGCCGCTGGCGCGGATCAGATCCTGGATTTCGGGGTCGGGCTCGGTGCGCGCCAGCTCGGCATCCAGCTCGGCCAGCACGATTTCGGGCACCGGCAGGCCCAGCGCGCGGGCGATGCCGCCCGAGATGATCTCGGCGATCAGCGCGCGCACCCCCTGCCCCGCGCCGCGGAACTTCAGCACGTACAGCCCCAGGTCGTCGGCCTCGACCACCGCCGGCATCGAGCCGCCCTCGCGCAGCGGCGTGACGTAGCGCCGCACCACCACGGTACGCAATGCCAGCGTGTCTGCGCCCGTCATGGCGCGGGTACCTGCAAAAACATCATGGTGATTCGGTTCATCAAAAAAGCCTGCTCTGCCAAAACCTTGCAGCGTAACCGACCGGCCGGGCGGCAGGCCGAAACAAAAAGCTGAAACGCGCGCACACCTGCCCGCATCCAATGCTGCAACTCGGTTGATTGCCGCAAAGAACGAGTTGCCGCGATGAATGATTCACCACGGCGTCATCAATGATTTGGAGAATTCGTGATGAACATGAAGATGCAAACACTGTCGATCGCCTGTGCCGCCCTGCTGGGCCTCGGGTTCACCGCGGCCACGCCCGCGCTCGCGCAGGGCCACGCGCACGCGGCGACGGCACCGGCACCGACGGCCGCGCCCAACCTGCACAAGGCCATGCGCGGGCTCTGGCACGGCCACGTCGTGACCACGCGCGACTACGCGCTCGCGGTGTTCGCGGGCAACAAGGCCGGCGCCGCCAAGGCCGCCGACGCGGTCGTCGCCAACGCCAAGGACATCGCGCATGCCGTGGCCGGGTTCTACGGTCAGCCCGCGGGTGATGGACTGCTCAAGCTCCTCGCCGGGCACTGGGGCGCCGTCAAGGCGCTGACCGATTCCGCCCACGCGGGCAACGCCGCGGGTGAAGACAAGGCGCTGCAGGACGCCGCCGCCAACGCCGGGGAAATCGCCAAGTTCCTCGCCGGCGCCAACCCCAACTGGAAAGAAGCCGACCTGGACGCCGGACTGGTGGCCCACTTCGGCCACCACAAGTCGCAGGTGGACATGATGGCCGCCAAGGCGCCCAAGGACAAGCAGGAGGCCGAATGGACAGCCATGCAGCAGCACATGGACGCGATTGCCGACGTGCTGTCCGACGGCATTGCCAAGCAGTTTCCTGACAAGGCCAATTGAGGCGGATCCGGCTTGAGCGTACCCCCCTTGTGGGAGCGGCTTCAGCCGCGAATGACGAAGCAGGGCATTCGCGGCTGAAGATACTGTTATGCGTGTCAAGCCATATGCAAGCTGGAGTCGAAAGGTTTCCCCGATTTGAGAACACCGAATACGACCTGAACGAGCTTGCGCATCATGGCGCCGATGATGACTTTGGGTGGCTTGCCTGCGCCGGCCAGACGCGCGCGCATGGCTTTGCCCCAGTCGGTTCTGTACAGGGTCACCATGGCGGGCATGTACAAGCTCTTGCGCAGGAAGGCATCGCCCATCTTGGACAGTCGGGCCG